>ERZ779888.12-NODE-12-length-241243-cov-11.537817_pt1 | contig 241243 bp, 222 predicted proteins | sample MGYA00511245_ERZ779888 | MGnify/ENA primary metagenome ERZ779888 (study PRJEB29588, sample SAMEA2155255) | human gut metagenome | biome: human gut; feature: human-associated habitat; material: faeces | place: Denmark | collected 2008/2010 ...
TTCACCGCCGTGTTCGAAGGAACCCTTCGCACATACTCCGTGACATTCTACGACTACGACGGTTCCGTCATATCCTCGGAGGATATCGGGTACGGTCTTCCCATAACCGTCCCCGAACCCGTAAGGGAGTCCACTGCGGCCTATGACTACGCCTTCTCCGGATGGACGGACACGGAAGGCAACGACGTCGACGTCCCGGAAACTGTCCTCGGCGACATGGGATTCCATGCGGTCTACACGGAGACCCTGAGGCAGTATTCAATATCCTTCCTCGTGGACGGAGTATCGTATGCCGCATACGTCCTCCCCTATGGCGACAGACCCGTCCTTCCCGGAGCCCCCTCCAAGGATCCTGACGGATTCTACACATACACCTTCTCCGGATGGGACTGCTACACCGAGGACATGACCGTCGACGGCGACCGCGTCTTCAACGCCCTGTTCTCCAGGAGCGTCATAGCCAATACCGGCGAGGACGGCGGTTACGAGGTCAAGGCCGACGGCGAAGGCGCCCCCTTCTCCTCCGAGACCATCTCCGGGATCGTGGACGGCGCATCCGCGGACCCCTCCGTCACCCTGTCCGTCTCCGTCGGCGACACTCTCGTCTCCTTCGACAACGAGGCCCTCAGGAATCTGCACGGGGAAGATGCGGACCTTCTGGTCTCCAGACTCTCCTACGGTCAGATGACCCAGGCGGTCAGGGATGTCGTCGGTGACAACGTGGCTTACAGCATCTCCTTCGGTTCCAACAGGAACTTCGGGAACGGTACTGTGACCGTCACAATCCCGTACGTACTGGCCGAAGGGAAGGACCCGGACAATCTGGTCATATATTACGTAGCGGAAGACGGGGCCGTGGAGGAGATCCCCTGCACCTACTCGGAAGGGTACGTGACCTTCTCCACCGACCACTTCTCGGTCTATGCGGTGATGTACGAGGAGCCCTCCTCGGACGGCGAAAGGTCCGTCTCGCCGATTCTGTTCGCAGTCATAGGTATCGTCATCGCCGTCGGTGCCGTAGGGATGGGGGCGATGATGTTCGTGAAGAAGAAACGCGCCTGATGTCCGTTCCCAAGGCGGCGGATCGGATCGATTCCTTTCCGCCGCCGTTACATGGCAAAACACTTTGACGGCATCATGGAACACGACACGGAAGCATCCGAATGTGCACACTGCAGGGGCTATTCAGAACATCAACATAAGAGGATCAACCGCCTTCATAGATTGATGACCTGATTGACAAATTCACATACAACGGGGATCTGTTTGGCATCGTTCAGGTCAAATCTCAGATCCCCATAGCCGTGATGTCCGACCGACGACACGTCCCTGAGGACATTCTTTGGATCCTCGAGTTGTCCGGGTTTGGCACAGAAGTAAACGATGATGGCCGAGTTGTTGCAATCGATCGAGAGCAGATATCTCTTACCCAGCATGAATTTTATGTAGACCTTCATCGCGGTAGCCGTGATGTCCGAGTTTATCTTCATGATCTCATCGACAAGGTTGTTGTAGAGGTTGAGGAACTTAGGCTTGACACCGAAGAGTCCCTTGTTCTCGTCACCGGTCAGATGTCCCTGCGGCAGCTGTTCCTCGATGTCGTCGGGGTTGTTGCGGGGTACAGATCGAGTCCCATCAGGAACAGTCTGTCGTACACGTCCTCCAGATACTCGTCGCAGTCATCTTCCTCCGCGGAATTGGCCGTTCCCACGTTGGTAACATTGGTCGTGGAGATATCCGAGGCCCGATACAGGGGACTGCGGCGGATTCCCATTGCCGAGACCGAGAAGCAGCTGAAACTCCAGGGCAATTCTTGGGCGGTGTTCGTCAAGAGCGAGGCCGAACAGCTCGACCTCAAGGTCGGCAGCAACATAGGAGTCATCCTTTGCCGCCCGGAGGACAGAAACTACGTTCACGGTCTCCTCTGCGGATCGGACCCGTTCCTCTTCTACATTGCAGTCTGGGCTGACAAAGGCAATAAGGAATATGAAATCAGGAAGGCCCTGTCCGAGAAGGAACTGTCTAAAATGCTGGAATCAAATCCCGTAACGATTCTCGGCCCCTTCGATACCCTGTCCGAATGTCGCAGGTTCAGGGACCTCCTGGAAGAGAGGCAAGAGACCGACCCCTCTGCCCTGAAGGAGCTCTTCAGGCAATTCACCAATTGATACCATGCCCCGCGACATCATGATCGCCTGCGTCACCGTCGAAGTGGCCATGGTCGTATACCCCGTTCTTAGGTACAAACCCCAGGAACTCCATCTCTTCCGTTTCATCCGTGATCTCGTGAATGAGAGCATCGAGAGGTTCTTCGTGGAAGCATACGACATCTACTGCAAACAGATGCCCGAATCCGATTATCTGAAGGAGATCATGGAGAAGGTGCTGCCGGGCAAGGTCGCGTAATCGCAATCTTTGAGCGAGATTTGACGAGTGATGTTATTTGCTCTGATTACAAATTGACACCAAAACTCCAATGAATCTTATATCCCGTACATTATTTTCTGCCAATGAAGTTCATCAGTCTCACCTGTCCGTATTGCGGCGGACGTATCAATCTGCATGAAGACCATAAGTTCGGCGAATGCCTCTATTGCAACCACAAGGTAATGCTGGTAAACGACGAGGTGAAACCTGATGAGCGCAGCGATTCCACATTCCCGGAATTCGAATCCGTCAGATACTTCATCGAATCGGGGGATGTCGGAGGAGGATCCAAGACCTTCGCAGAAAAGTATCGTGACAATCCCAACAGTGCACACGGCTGGCTGCTTTGCGGTTATCTGCAACTGATGGGATGCAAACCCTTTGAAGATACGAATCTTTTCAAGAAAATGATGGCCGGGAGCAAAACCGTCCCTTACGAGACAAGGTTGCAGACTGCATTCTCCTCCTGGAAACGCGGATTCTCGGTTCTCGACAATCAGTACTACCTTACTGACTATTGTAAGGCAATCGGATTGGCTTTATCTTCCGATGAGATTGATTCCGATGATGAGAGCGTTATCCCTCATTTGGAAGACATCAAGGAGTCGATCGAATCCCACTTCATTATGTCGTTTTCGGCAGATTTCTACTACTACGTCCTGAAAGGCTATCTCAGACGCAAAGGGACTAAGGAATTCTACGAAAGCGACGATTTGGCTTTTGAACTCATGGCCCGTGCGATCATGTACGAACGCGATGTGGATGCACTCGCCATAAAATCCCAGCTGCTGAACAGTAACGGAATCTTCAACGAGGATTACATCAAGAAAGACAAGTGTGTTTTCTTCTTACTGTCCTTGATTTACAGGCAGATGGCTAAAGTTTACACAGAAGAGCAGAAAGCCACAATCCGCAACGGTTGGAACGAAGCCGAATTGTATTCCCAGAATAGCCAGAGGTGGGCGTCGTTAATGAGTGATGACGACTCTTCATTCGATGGCGAAGATCTCAAACTACTTACAGATAACGTGGAAAAATACATCACATTCGACGATTCTGAGGACGGGGAAGATTCAGATGATGAGGAAGATTCCGAGGGCGATGTGAATGACGAGGAAATCGATCTGAAGCAGTATGAGCACATCGAGGAAGAAGAACCGACCCTCAAACAGAAACTGTCCAAAAAGAGGTTCTTCACCCAGTACATCGTAATCGATGGCACTTTCTATTCCAGAGGTCTCGAGTTATCCCGTAAGGAATTCGACGGAGATATAGAGAGAAAATCCGATCTTGAAAAGTTGAAAGTTATATTCGAAGACTACTACGACGATATTGTCGTAGGTGCGGAAAGCTGTTACGAAAAGTACACGCCGGACGATGTGATAGACTATTTCGGCGATGACGAGGACGATTCGTATGACTACGAGGACGAGGCCGAGGACGATTACGGCATCAAACTCGAAGAAGAGCTCAACGAATTCTGGGGCAACTGCATCGAATTTACCAATATCCTCGAATCAAAATTGAATTGATTCAGAGGCAGGGGTGGTGATGACAAGAAGTCATCACCTTCCCCAAACCTCAATCCTTCACAACCGTAAGCCTCCTCCCCAGAGTATCCGCCATCTCATCTAGTGTTCCAAGAATCTCGTTGATGTACCCCTGCGTGTCGGGCATCATCTTCAAGAACAGCATCGCCTGATCCCTCATGTTGTAAAGCTGCTCGTATTCAAGCTCCAGTTTTCCATGTCGTTTTCGGACATGGTTCACATAAGCGTTTCAGGCCCAATATAAAATCTCGGTGAAGAGTAAATACCGAAGTAGAGGTAATGACGGTTCCTTTTACGCTGGATGCGTTTTGATATAACACTCCCTGCGACGTGTTAAAGTCACCCCGCAACCGATTAATCAATCCGGGTGTCCTTTCCACCCGGATTGATGACGTTCAAGAAACTGGGTTCTTTCAGTATCCTAAACTTTCAATCGAAGCAACGTCCTCGTTGCTCAGGATTCCGCAAATGCGGGTAAACGATTTCCTCGAAATTGTGCGGATGCGGCTACACTTGACGACGGAACTCTTCGTCAGTCCTGCATAGTAGGGGTCGTGGAGGCTGACGTCCCATGCGGTGCGGGCCGATTGGGACGTCACTTCCAGTACCTTGTAGCTGTCCCCACAGCGCTTTAGAACCACGACCGGCCTGACCTTGTGCCCATTGTTGTCCTCGAACACAACGTCGGCCTGCCATATCTCCCACTTTTTGGGGGTGTTCTTCCTGCTTATTACTTCGGGGTGGTATCTCATCTTCATGATAATCCCTCGAATAGATTACATCACGTTGCAGAATATATAGTCCGTCAGTTTATGAAAATTGATTAATGAAATTTCCAAACTAAAAGAGATTATAAACAACATAGGGGTTGTAGCATCATGGGCAAGCGTGAGAGACCCAAATCCTATGCGATGAACGATAGGAAATGGTTCATTCTTTATCATCTGCTTACAGAAGTCTATGAGCCTCTGCCGCCGGTAACGTATGAGGAATATCTCAAACACGTTAATCAAGGCGAGAGGCTTCCCGGGTCGAATCTCATAAAGGGGGATCCCACGAAGGATGGTCTGAAGAAATCCATCCCGGAGTACATCAGACACAACGATATTGCCGGAATCAGATCCTGCGTGGATGACGGGAAGATATCTCTCAACGGTGAGAACGTCAGTGACGATACGGTTCGCAAGATGCTCCTGGACTGGGCGGATAAGGGTTTCATCAAGATGGGTACGAAGACCAATGTCCGCAATCTGAAGTACTTCTTCCCCGACGAATCCCGTAGAGGCATGGATGCCTTTCTGGATTTCCTTCAGGGGTTCGGTTTCGATCTGGAAGGTCGGAAGGCCTTGCGCAACGTGTCCCTTGTCCAGACTAAATATGCTGATGTGGCCTTGACATGCGATTATGTCTTATACCGCCTGAAAAAGGCAGACAAGAGGGTAAGGTTGTTCCGTGAAAACCAATCGGAACCCATAGATCTTCCGTATCGGGGACATTATCTCAAAGCATTCTTCGATCCCCGTTATTTTGCCGAGGCATACAATCGCATATCTCTCAAACTCAGGGATTGCGAAAAAAGTGAGAGGAAAGAATCCGAAGAATTCTTGAAAGGACTGAGAGCCTTTCATAATCTTCTCCTAGGCCTGGTAAAATCGTCGGAGAAATTGAAGAATCTCATCGATGAGAGGGAACGTGTTAAGGACGGAAGGCCGAAGGACTTCGACGAGGGAGATTATTTGACATATCTGACTCCCGAAGAATGGATGGAGTATGACCCTCATGCGATACTTCGTCTGGAAATCAGCCATGAGCTGTGTGCGAGCAATCAGGAAAAGGAGGAAATCCGCAATCTGATCAAGGATGTTTGCGGTGAAGGTGCCGAGGAATCGGAAATAGACAGGCTGTGTAAGGACTACTGGCATAAAGTCAGTATGACTGTTTCTGGAATATTGTGCATGATCTCTCATTCGTTCCATGCGTTATGCTATTTCAATTCATATCTCAACGACCAAACCGTCAGTTTGAATCTGCCTTCTCAGCCAGACTTTAGACAGAAATCGGGAAACTACGAAGGGATATTCGACCCCGGGGTTTTTATATACCAGTCAAACGCAGTCGACCCGACGAAGAGTAAGTTGTATGGGGATCTCGAAGAGGAACTTGTCCGTATGTCCATCTACGATCTCATCCACGACATTCGGTCGGAACCCCGGGTAAATTCGGCCTTCAACTGCTTCGGCAACGTCTATGCCGGGGATCATACCTATCCATCCACACTATCCTATCGTGTAGGGGATTGGAGCATATTCACCATTGAGTCCTACATCAGGGAGGCACGGGAATACCATGAACAATCTCCAAGAACAATCTGGCTGCATCATAAAACGGTCAAAACAGAGTGGAAAGGCGTTTTTATGCCATTCACCCCCCTTATAGAATGTTACAGATACTTCGAGACCAGATTGGGGCCAGCGAAGATATTTGTTGGACCGATGGTCTATTGTATGGCAGTCGGAGGAGATGGACCTAAAATCAAGGATGAATATTTCGAGTCATTCGCTATGATTCATCCTGAGCCACCGCCATCAGATCATACGTACTGGCCGGCTGCGGGGTATTCCAAATATAAACCAGAAAGGAGGGTATCGCTCACCGTAGAACAATGCCAGAGAATTATGCCATTCCTTGAGAAAAAAGAAGAATAACGGAGAGGAATCAATCTTCCAAATCTCTTGGATTCTGTAATGAATCATACAAATTGTCCAGATTCAGGATTGAATAATTCTGGAATTTTCTTTGACTTCTGTATGCTGAACTATGATACTATGATCGAAAGATCGCTAAGACCTAAATCTGCGGATTGTATAGGTTACATCATCCCAGAACGATCTGGCCCGATTCCATCTGCTCCAGTCCGAAGACGCTGAATATCTCTCTGATGTTCTTCGATATGTGCGTGAGCCTCCAGTCGTCCGTGTTGCCGATGGCGAACACCGTATTCAGCGACAGGAGGAGTTCGCTCACCGACATCCCGTTGACAGAATCCTTCTTCGCCTTGGTCCGCAGCACATCCCGGTCGTGGTCCCTCAAAACATTCTGGATGCGTATCCTCATCATCAGCGCTATGAACTTTATGAACAGCCGTCCTCTGGCGCGTTCCGGATTGCCGGTGTTGTTCCTGTCCCCTTCCAGTTCGTTCTTGTATACGTCGAAGGCCTTCTCCACCCAATCCCTCACATCGTAGGAGGTCATCATCTGATCGAATGTCGTACCTGAGGAAGCCAGCATCACGAACATCCCGGCCCTGTTGTCCGCGAATGTGAACGCGTTCTGCTTCCTCTCGATGTGCATGTACCCATCATCGTCGACCGTGTAGTCCAAATACCTCCTTACGAACGGCGGCAGTTTCCTGTACGTCAGTTCGGGATCGCGGTGTTTGGTGTTCTCCAGCCTCATCTCCGTCTCAGACACCATGGACATCATCTTCGTGATGTCGTCGGATGCCTTCGAGGGATCGAACACCACGAATGCCTTCAGTTTCCTGGCTTTTGCGAATCTCTCGTTCACTGCGGCAGAATCCCTGTGGTTCCTGGGGACCTCGACGATATACCCGTATCCGTCTTCGGTATCGATCACCCCAACCTCATACTCCGCATACTTGTACGCCTTCCCCTCGTGGAAGGCGAACGAGGACGATGCCTTCAGTTCGTCTATCGCTTTGGACATCAGCTTCTTGATCGGCTCAGCTTTCACGTTCGAAGGCATGGTGAAATCCATATCCAGATCCATCAGAGCGGATACGTTGGCCGCACTCTCGAATCCTCTGTCCATGACCATCCTTCCCTTGCAGCCCATGTCCTTCATATCACGGACGGTGTCCTTCATCACCGCCATGTCAGCAATGCTCCCGGGGAGCATACGGAACATGACCGGAATCCCATCGCCATCGGTGACCATGGCTATGTTGGTCTGTTTCAGATCCTCTCCGTCGCGGTTGTGTCCCCACTGTGCCCATCCCCCCATCTTGGAATAGGTTGATACCGATGTCAAATCGAGGGAGAAGAACCCGCTGGAGGATCTGGCTATGCGTCTCGTGAAGAATCTGTCCATGGTGTTCATCATTCCCCCGACATCCTCGCAGACGGTACCCATAGTGCTCGGAGATAATGTTCCTCTAAGCTTCATGGTCTCCCTGATCACGGTGTTCTCCACCGTATAGTGGATCGAATCCATGGAGGTGGGATTGATCGCCAGGGCCATGGCGGCACCCATGATGTTGGGTGCCAAGGTGGTGAACACCTCATCCAGGTCCTCGAAGATGCCCATGTCCTTCTGTATGCCGTCAAGGAACCTGACGGACCCGTAATGCTTCGCATATTCCTCCTTGGGACGGCTCCTCGACTCTTTAGGAATGATCTTACCCGTCTCCGGGTCCACCCTGCCCAGGTACGTCTTGATAGTTTTCGGATTTTTCCTTCCCGGTACCCTGACAGAGGTACTTTCGTAGGCGTACTTCTGGCCGTTGCGTTCCATATAGAATATGCTTCCCATTAGTAACCTATATGTAAGGTTACATATATAATACCTTTCTTTATATATTCTTTAAATACCATATATAAAGAAGAATCAACAATCTGTATGGTTACATCGTTGTAGTACTACAAACCGCAGATTTAGGCTCAAGAAGTTTGCAATCTTCGGCAGTAATGGAATTCTCATCACGTAGCTCAGAGAGACAGTCCCTGAAGATACGGATGACGTATTCGCCCTCTTCAGGATCGTTCCTCATATCGCTTATTCTGGAGAGACGAAGCTGTTTATGTTCGATGATCAGTTCAGGGACACCGATTCCGCTGACATAATGTAATACAGGAATGAGAGAATTGCAGAAGAATTTCTTATCTATCTCATGGATGTAATTCATCTTCTCAATGAATTTAATATCAAACATATGACTATACGTCATGGTTGAAATATAAGCCTCTATGACGTTTTGAGTGGGCCAGCGTAAAACAGGCTGAATGTTTATTTCGGAGCTTGCAGATACTCGGTTATGATCAGTAACCTGGAGAAATTCTTCACAGGTTGTCTCCATTTATCGAGTCCCTGGGAGGTCACCAATGTCAAGATGGACGAGGGTCAGACCAGGGTCGATATCCGTGTCCGCAACAATGGCAAATTCGAGTTCTTCTGTCCGGAATGCGGGGGAAGATGCCAGGGTTACGACAAGAAGGAGAGAGAATGGCAGCATTCCGACCTCTTCGACATGGAATGCCATATCCATTGTGCCGTGGACCGCATGAAATGCAGGGGATGCGGGAAAGTTTTCATGATCGATGTTCCCTGGGCGGAGAAAGGCAGCGGTTTCACGCTGCTTTTCGAGGCCAAAGGAATCGAACTGACGAGGGAGATGCCGGTCAAGGCAGCAGGAAGCTTCCTGAAAACGGAACCCCACAGACTCTGGAGGGTCCTTGACAGGTTTGTGGAAAGAAGGATGAAACACCAGAATCCTGCAGGGCTGACCCGATTCTATGTTGATGAGACCGCGTGCAGACGCGGTCACAACTACATATCGATCTTCGCAGACGAGGACCATAACATCATTTTCGTGACCTATGGCAACGATGCGTCGACGGTCACAAGGTTCCGCGAACATCTGGAGAAACATGGTGGGAAAGCAGAGAACATCGAATTTTGATTGAATTGTAAGTCATAACTTCTTACTTAGAATGCGGCCAATATTATTAGCCATTGGATCTTTATCTGACAAAAGTGCTTTGGAAATCAGATTAACGTCCATTCCCGCATACCTTCCACAATTCTTGGCTTTCTTGGATGTATCTATGCCTATGAAATTTAGGACGTTCTTGGCAAAAAAGCCCTGACATTCTCTGCCCAGATATTTTGCTTCAATATCCCTCAGGTACAATCCTTCAAATAAATACCCATACACGGCCGAATAGATGAAACCCGGATAATCGTCCATCAGGAATTTGTTTTGCTGCTTGATGTCCGCTCCAGCCATAATTAAAATATCGGCCATAAATCCTTAGCTGCAGCTGCAGCTATAAAGTTGCCGCCACACTAAGTACTTCGTGTGTTTCATTTTTGAGCGCTGTTTAGTCACAATCTTGGTTGACTAATGGGTTGAAAAACCTGGTTTTCCTATGTATCAAATGACATCAAAAAGTTATCTTTGCCCTTGGTTTAACCAAGTTTAACCAACCAATTATATCGCCAACGCCTATTTTGTATGTTCGATGGACGAGTTCATCGAAACCACGGAGACGATTCGCGAACTGAGCCGTACGGCTTACATACCGATGTACAGATGAGCAACAGCTCATCCAGCCGTATGATGTGAAGATAAAACGTCACATCAAGACAAGGAGCTGTATGAATCCCTATATCGACAGGGAATATTTCGACAGGATGAAAAGGGAAAGAAGATTCGAACGCGGAACAAGAGACAGAAGGTTCACAGGCTGATACGACTGCCGTGAGAAACACGGTTATCGATGGCTCGAGCCGGATGATGGGAAACTATCAAGTCCGGTTCCAAGAAGAGGGGGAGGGAGCAATCCCTTCTCCTTATTCGACAGAACCGACTTAAATAATAACCGATGCAGAAGATTCGATCCGTATCAATTCCTAGTCGATATCGAAATAGTGATTCCCATCACGGATCTCCTTGAAATCGTCCACTCCGATGGGTATGTATTTCCGTGAAACCTCTCCCTTCACGGGCATGCGTTGCCATCTCCGCTTATAGATCGAATCGGTCACATCCCGTCAGATTCGTTTCCGATGCGCCTGCATCCGCATCCCGGTCCATAGGTTCCGTCCAAAGGAGGTCGTCGATATCCCGGGTATCGCCCATGGAATCCATGAAGGCCGCCGCATACAGCGGATAGTGTTCCACGCCATCATCCGAAATGCGGATGTTGGTGTCCTCGAACATAATCCTCCTGTCGACCTTGAAGATGGAAGGTACTTTCGACAGCGACGGGGCTTCACGGCTCTTTCCCGATTTGACTTCTATGACGGAAAGATCATCGCCGATCTCCGCCACGAAATCCAGTTCCATCCTGTTCTCGCCTTTGTTCTTGCTGTAGTATCTCGGCTCTATGCCGCACTTGACCATGCATTCCGCCACGACGTTCTCCGCGACGGCGCCGAGATTCACACGGCTGTCCCCCATGGCCACCGCTTTACGGACGCTCTGTCCGTACATCCCGATCAGAAGCCCTGTGTCCGAGAGATAGATCTTGAAATGACCGCTCTCCTCGCGGGCACTCAACGGGGTCTCCACCGAGGAGACCCTGTAACAGAAGTTCCCGTATCCCGCATTCTTTATCCACAGAAGATTCTCCGAATATCTCTGGGCGGAATTCCTGGATTCTCCCCCGTCCACTCTGGAATACATGAACTTCTTGTTGGATCCAGCCAACTGTCCCGGTATGGAATCGAAACATTCCCGCGTCTTGGCGGCGTTGATCGGGGTATTGTATTTGTTGATGTCGGCTACGATATCATCCAACAAGCGATCCTGTATATTGATGGCCCCGCCGAGTTTCTTCGTATCCATATAGTCCTGGACGACCTCTGGCATTCCTCCCACGATCATATATTCCCTGAAATAGGATGAGAATGCGGAATGTACGGCATCGGGGACAGACCTCCTCTCGCGGATGCATGTCCTTAATCCATCGATGTGTTCTTTCTTGATCCCCTTGGCCCACAAGAACTCCTCGAAATCCAGGGAATACATGGTCAGATGTTCCGTGAATCCCACGGGAACGGAAGGAATATCGTCCGTCCGTTCTTCTTTCTCGGCCCTGTTCAAAGCTACTCCCGGGAGTGAGCCGCTGCCGATGACGTCATACCGGCCGTCCAATGCAAAATACTTCAGTGACGAATATGCCTGAGGACAATCCTGTATCTCATCGAACAGTATGAGAGTCGAACCAGGTTCGAAGACGGCATCCGGGTATAGGATCTCCAGACCCCTTATCATGGAATCCACATCGAGATTCCCGGAGAACACCTTCCTGGCATCCTTATCCGAACGGAAATCTATGTTGACGAAGTATGCGTAGTTCTTTTTGGCGAAAGCCTCGATGATGAATGTCTTCCCGACCTGTCTCTGCCCCTTCACCAGCAGAGGTTTGTGAGGCCTCCCTTTCCATTCCATGAGGGCATCGTAGGCTTTTCTCCTGAGCATACTGGTCGGAGCAGTTGTACGGATATAATCATTATGATTTTTCCGTACGGAAAATTCACATCAAATTGAATTATACGTACGGAAAATTCAACAATTTCATTAGCATGGATCGTTCTCGGAGACTTTCATCGATTTTTCGCATGGTTTCCGTCGATCCATGCCTCTGGACGACTTCTTCATATTCGGATGGATCCGGTCCGAAGGTCTGTGGCGGCCCTCGATCCCGTCCGCAGGATTCGGGATAAGACATTTTCTATATATCCGGGATCCGATGGACATCCGTGTCGGAGACCCAGAGTAAGAGACGTGTCGTCGAACTCGATGCGATGAAGTTCTTTGCAATCGTGTTCATGATAACGGTCCATATCTTCGAGTTCGATTTCTCTCCCGGAGATTACGGGGCCGCAGTCAACAACGCGGTCTTTTTCCTGGGAGGTCCCGCCGCCGCACCTGCCTTCATGTTCTGCATGGGTGTGACGGTCATGTTCAGCAGGAGAAGGGGTCCTGCCGATCACATAAGGAGGGGATTCATCCTTCTGATGATGGGATATCTGTTGAACGCCCTCAACGGATGGATCGCCATGTCCATCGGATACTTCATGGGCTATCCGACGGTCTCCGCGGACGACGTCATCGAACTGGTGTTCATAGTGGACATATTGCATTTCGCAGGGATGGGTTTCATGCTCATCGGCGTATTGGAGAAGCTGAAGGTCTCCCATCTGGGTATGTTGCTCATCGCATTGGCGATGCAGGCCCTGGGTTATGTCCTGGCCGGCACGTGTACGGGAAATCCTGCCGTGGACGGTCTCCTGGGTCTGTTCGTCAAGATGGAGTTCCCGGAATCCGCGTTCCCTCTTCTGAATTGGTTCATCTTCCCTGTGGCGGGGATCGTTTTCTCGGATATCCTCGTGCGCTGTTCCGATCACAGGGCCTTATACTCCAAGATCCTGGCCGTATCGGCCGCGACCTTCGTCCTGGTCACGGTGATATGCGTTTCGGCGGGTATCGATGTGAGGGACTTCTACATGGTGGATTCCTACTACAATCAGGATATCCTCAAGACGATATTCTCCTTGTCCTGGGTCATGACGGAACTGTCCTTGCTCTACTTCCTGATGTCCTGGATCCGGGGCGTTCCGACAGGGGACAGGGTCATTTCGGCGGTGACCCGCGTATCATACAGTCTCACCGCGATATATTTCATCCAATGGCTGATCATCGGGAACATATCCGATGTAATATACATCTTGGACTATTCCTTCGAGCCGTGGCTGTTCCCTGTTTTCGTAGCCGTACTCGTTCCGCTGTGCATGTGGATGGGTGTGAAGGCGAAGTCGTATGGGGATTCCTATAAGGCGGCACGTTCCGAGAGGGTATGACCGCATCATATCGGATTGCCGAATGCGGATCCGCACTTTCCGATAGGCCCGTTTCTACGATGTTCTGTATGGAGGTCCGACTCCGGCGAATGTCGGTACGTACAGGATGGTCGGCGACAGGGGAGTACGCATGCGTACCGGTCACGGGACCCTCGGAGTGATGTGATTCGAAGTCGGGAATCCCGGTCTACGGTCGTGACACGGATGTGATGGGGGTCGTCAGGATATAGGACGTCGATCCGAAATCGCTGCCCGGATGCCGATGTCATTCCCATATGGAACTCTTCCGTCTCTGTCTCAGATGAACATGAGTGCGTATATCGGCAGATACGTGATCCTGTCCTGCACTTCTACGTTACCGGAGTTGGACAGGACAAAGCCCCGACAGGAATCGTTGACATCCATGAGTTTATCGATCGCGTTGTGTCTCTTGTGATCCTTGCCGGATTTGATCTCGATCGCTTTCACCGAAAGATCGTCGTAATCATCCACCAGATAGTCGACCTCCCCATGGTTCTTGTTATCGCAATAGTAGAGTGTGTGTCCGTTGGATGACAGTTGCATTGCAGCCACACATTCGTAGACATTGCCCAGGTTGATCTGCGGTATATCCTCTCTGAGAGGTCTTACATTGTTCCTGTAGAGAAGACAGGAGAGGAGCCCCACGTCGCATATGTGAAGTTTGAGCAGATTGCGTTTGGAGGATTCCCTCAGAGGAAAAACGGGGTTGGAACAGCAAGTGACCTGCAGGACCACGCCCGAATCCACGAGGTTGTCGAAATCATCTTTGTAATCATCGAAGCGGGCGTGCTCCTTACCCTCTATGTCCTTGGCGAACACCCTCTTTCTTTTGTTCTCGATGCTGGATGGGATGGAATCGAATACGGCCTTCGTGTGCATCTTGTTCTTTACGTCGTATTTGGATGCATCATTCCCATACAGTCCGTATATCTCCTTCTGGACATTTCTCAGTTTAACGACATCTCTTGTCTGAAGGAATATGCCTACGCAATACGGGAGCCCTCCGCAGATGAGATAGTCCTTGAAAAGGTCCATCATCCTTTTGTGCAGCCCGTCCGGTATCTCCTCGGTATTCGCTATCATGTCCTTCAGATCGTCTATCAGGTCTCTTTGTATACCGTTGGCCCAAAGGAATTCTTCGATATCCATGGGGAACATGCGTTTCGTGGATATGCTGCCTATGGGTATCGATGATGTTTTTCTGAGTTCGACTCCGAGAAGAGATCCGCTGACAATGAATTTGTAGCGATGTTCCATTCTGAGGAATTTCAGAAGGGTCAGAAGATGGCCGTATTCCTGTATCTCGTCCAGGAAGATCAGGGTATCGTCATAGTCTCCGAGAGGTCTGTCGGCTATGGCCTGTACTGTATAATAGAGGTCTTTGGTTGTATGGACGTTTTGGAAGAGGCCGGGACCCTCTTTGTCTTCTATCATATTGATCTCGACGAAGTTCTTGTAATGTCTCTTACCCAATTCACGTATGATGAATGATTTTCCGACCTGCCTTGCTCCATCTATCACCAGGATCGGGGCATCATCGGTCTCGAAATAGTCCTCTATCGCAGAACCTATCTTCCTTTCGAATATCACACTCATCGATCGAGTATCGATGCGTGATTATTTAATTCTTGGTAAAAGTGTAATTTATAGCATTTTTTTCTTTGAAAAAGTGTATCAAAACAGCATTAAAAACAAGGAATTTGTGCAGAAAGGATGTTTCACATCTGGATCCGGGTCGCTGTGCCAGATGGATCCCGTATCAGGGGATGGGGCCGGAATCCATCCCATCGTCCGGCGGGAGTCGGTCGTCCATTTCTTCGATGATGTTTTCCAGGATATCGACCGCGGTTTCGACAGCTTTGGGGCAGATCTCTGTAAAAAGGCGGTTATCGCGTGCATGTTTCACGCCTTCGGAGGTGGAGATGTCGCAATCCAGTATGACGTTGCACAGGTAGGAACCGCATCTCTTCGAGAAACGCTCCATCATCATGTCGTTTACTTCGTCTGCACGGCCCTTATCCTTCGATACGGCGGGGTCGTCGTATCCATAGAGTAATCCTAGGACCATCAGGGCGCCGGTGCATGCCCCGCATACCTCCCCTTTCCTCATACCGCTCCCGAAACATGATCCGAGCATCAGGGCCTGATGCTCTGTGATTCCGCAGTCGTCTGCAAAAGCCGCAAGGACGGCCTGGGAACAATGGAAATGTCTGTTGAAATACCACAGGGCCTTTTCTTTATGGTCCATGGGCGGTGATCGTACAAATCCCACATAATGGTTGTCTCCGTCACCGGCGCCTGTTTCCTTCCGGATTCGACCCCGTTGCCCGTTGCAGGGTGGCCGGCGCGATCCGCCTTCCCGTTCCGTTATTTATGGCGGAATGCGGACGGCCCTGTCATGCTGTGGATCTACGTCTTTCCAATAAATCCCCGCCAATAGGACTTTTCAAATAGTATCTTCCGGAATCGGGTGCGATGAATCCCAGATACAGGAACCTAGGTGTCGCGGCGGCCTTCTCCGCAGGCATAGTATGGGGTTTCCTGGGACTGTTCGTCCGCGGTCTGAACGGCGAAGGGCTTTCATCCGTACAGATCACCTGTCTGCGTTATATCGTGGTGGCGGCCGTACTCGGCATATTCATGTCGGTTTTCCGCAGGGACCTTTTCCGTATCGACCGCAGAGGATTCGCAACCGTTCTGATCATAGGCATACTCGGGACGGCGTTGAACTCCGTATGTTATTTCGGGGCCATGGAGCGGATATCCTTGTCTCTTTCCACGGTCCTCCAGTACATAGCACCGTTCATCGTAATCCTCCTCTCCGTCCCTTTGTTCGGGGAGAGGATGACGCGTACGAAGGCGGCAGCAGTACTGATGGCATTCGCAGGCTGCATACTGTGTACCGGTTTTCTTAACGATCCCGGATCCATCGATGTGACGGGAGTGGTCCTGGGGGCCCTTTCGGGGTTCTTCTTCGCACTGTACACCCTGGGATCCAAAGGGCTGTCGAGACATTCCGTGAGTCCGATCTCCGTCCTGTTCTATTCCTCCCTGGTATGCTGCGTGTCGCTGGTACCGTTCAGCGATATCCCCGGTGTGGTCGGTGCGGCCTCATCCGACGGCCATCTCGTATTGCTCATAATAGCCACAGGCATACTCATGACGCTCCTGCCTTTCGGTCTGTACAACTATGCCGTAGGGAAGATAGAGGTGGGTACGGCGTCCGTCATAACCTATGTGGAGCCTCTGACCGCCACCGTGGTCGGTTTCATCTTCTATTCGGAGGCCGTCACGGCCGAGTCGGTGATAGGTATCGCAGTGATCCTTCTGGCCGTGATGCTGGTGAACCGCGGCAACGTGGGTCCGGTCGGTCGGAGAGGGAGCGGATAAGTCCTTCTTCCTTCATTCTCTGCAAAGACCCAGATGTCCGTGTGTCCATCCGTCGTCAACCTTCCTATGGGACTCGGACCTTGTACGCACATCTTTTTATATCGTATCCCGGCAATCGCATTACGGCGATCGTATGGGATGCAACAGATTCTGTCAGAGCTGTGCCATGCCGATGCCCGATGATTCGGTCCTCGGTACCGACAGGGACGGTTCGGTCAACTCCGATTACTGCAGGTATTGTTACGATAAAGGCGAGTTTCTCCACGATGTGTCGATGGAGGAGTTCATAGACATGTGTTCCGAGTTCGGTGAACAGGCCGGTATGACCAACGAGCAGATGCGTGAACACTGTTCCAAGGTATTTCCGACGCTCAAAAGGTGGAAGAAGTAACAGTATCGTTCGTCGTCGGTCGGTATCGTTCGTTTCCAACAAGTCCCCTTTCGCAGATACATGTACGGAACGCCGTCCGCTCGATCAGGGGACCACTCCATATCTTTACAAAGTCCCGAAAATCCGTCCGCTATGGATCGAGTACCCAATGTGCCAGCGTCATGCGGACGATGTGTTCTTTCCGGCAGGGCATTCCGTCAGCGTGGATCTGAACCTCTCCGAGGGGACGGCGGGTCTGGCCCATGCCTGTACGGATTTCTCTTCCCAGTATCTCCCGGCGACAGGGATCCTGTCGGTGACCTCCATATGGAAGTATCTTCTCCCTCCGAGGTCGTAGCATACCCCGTTCCAGTCCACATGTGCGGCCGGGAACATATGCCCTTCCACCAGGACCGATACGACGTCTATATCGAGGTTGGATGCGACGGATACATACAAGTCCGTCATGCAGTCGCAGTCCCCCTTCCCTTTATCCAGGACCGTCGCAGGGAGACCCCATAGGTCCTCCACCCCATAGAGGTCCTCGTCATTGGCATATTCCACGTTCTGTTGCACCATGGCGAGGACCACGTTGGCGGCATAGGCGTCGTCCGCATATCCGGGAAGTTGGTCCGATATGCTGTCGGCGATACCCTTCATCACAGGGTCGTCCACGGTGGAATAGAAGGGGAGGAACTCCAGGAATCTTTCCATCTGGCACTTGCGGTAATAGGGACTTTCCGAGAGTTCCGCCTCGGCGGAGTAGGTCTTGGATCCATAGGACCATCTCAGGACTTTCTTCATATCTTCTTCAGACCCCGGTCCTCGTCGTATCTGTATACGGTACTGCAGTTATCTTCGGATACGAGGTCTCCGATGAGCTCGTCCTTCCTGGATCCCCAGAAGGTCCTGTCGCATACGATCACCAACCTCCTTTTTGCCCGGGAGACGGCGGTGTTTATGACCTTCATCCCCACCTCGGTCTTGGAACTGGTGAATCTGAGAGGCACTTCGCGGTCGATGTTGGCATTGTCCTGTACGCTAAGGATGACCGTGTCCCATTCCCTTCCCTGGGATTTATGGACAGTCAATATGCGGGTGTCCTTGTACTGCGGCATCTTCTCCTTCAGTACCCTTATCTGTCTGCTGTAGGGTGTCAGTATGGCGAAGTCCTCCGGACAGTCCATTTTTATGAATGCATCGGCGGCATCGGCCTCCGGCGGATTCTCCCTCTCCTCCCTGTTGCCGCAGGTCACGTCTATACATATTATCTCGAGAGGCGTTCCCCCGGCCCCCTCGATCCCGTTCATGTAGACGTGTCTGTCCAATATTCCGGCCAGGTTCGGGCCGAAGCGATGGGATTCCGTCAGATCGCATCTGACGGTCTCGGTGAAATGGGGGTCCGATACCTTCGAGAACGCCCTCTCTATTTCCTCCATGCCGTCTGTCAGTATGCTTTCGCAGAACAGGGCCGACTGGGACCAAAGGAACGCATATTCCATCCTTCCGTGTCCGTCTATGAACCTTTGAAGGTCCTGGCTGTCGACCGCGCATACCGGCGGCAGCTGTTTATGGTCTCCGAGGAACGTGATCGGAACATGGTTAGCGAACAGGGTCATGGCGTTCATCACGTTGCAGTATCCGGCCTCGTCGACGAATATGTGGTCCGCCCCCAGTTCGGGTTTGTCCTTCCCGCATCCGTTCGGATGGAACCGCATCATATACATCTGGGGGGTGCACGCCACTATCCTGGCACATTCAAGGTCCTTCTCCGCCATCAGCGGCGACAGCCTTTCGATGTCCTCCTCTATCTCTTCGATCTTCGCGGACATCTCCTCTCTGGAACAGTCGTCATACTAAGGTATGCTGTTCTTGGGGCGGTCCCTCTGGTAGAGCCTCTGGGTGGCGGCCTCCAGCTGATGCTCGAAGTTCATGGATGTCAGGTCTCTCGCAAGGTCGCTGTAGAGGCTGTTCTCCTCCAATACCGCGTTTATCTCCGAGATCAGCTGGTCGATCTGATCGTCCATATCGCGTTTGGCCTTACGGTCCGCCGGCTGTTTCCTTTCCTTCGCCAGGACCTCGAGGGCACGGAAATGCGATGCTATGACGTCGAGTTCCCTCTCCTGGATGATCTCCTTGAGGAGTTTGATCTCCTTCCTCCTCTTGGATATCAGCATGGATATGCTCTGTCCCTCGCACAGGTACGGGTAGTCTTCGACGAACTGTTCGGTGGCCGTACCTATGCGCGCTATGTCCTTCGCAGGGTCCACCATGCGCCTGAATCCGTCGTCGGACCCTATGACGCCCAGAACGCCTCTCAAGACCTGTTCGACGGAGTTGTTCGTGGGGGCTATGATCGCCACCCTCTTCCCTCTGCGCATATAGGCCATGATCGCGGTTGCCAGGACCATCTGGGTCTTTCCTGTGCCCGGTGCTCCCCATACATAGGACAGCTTCGAGTTGAGGATGGTCCTCACCGCATTCCTCTGCTGGTCGCTGGGTGAGAATTTCGCAGGGAAGACGATATCCTCCTCCGGGAAACATGGGCATATGTCGGGGTAACCTATCATGGCCCCGTGTTCGTCATAGTAGTCGCGGGCGTTCTTGATCAGGAAACTGAGGTCGAACTCCACGGTCATCTCCGGATGTTCCGCGGCGATCATGCCGATGATCCCCGGGTTGTCTATGGTGGCACCGAGGGTCTTGGTGTTGCGGTCGTAGAACGAGTACGATACGACGTCCTTGTCCAGGACGAGGAAGTCCCCCACATACAGATATGCGCCGAGGGTGTCGTCTATATTCTCCTCCAGGGAGAGCAGGATGCTGTTCTTCCCTACGAGTTCGTAGGATTCGACCCTTACGGCGACGTTGGCCGGTCCGCGGCCTTCCTCGTCGTAGTCGAGGAGGTCCTTCGTAGACCTCATGAACACTTCCCTGATCTCCTCCGGCTTCATACGTAATCCAGTCCCTTACGGGTGCTGGATGCTTTACGACGATATATTTGGTACGATGTTATTTCCGATCCCGGAACATACATTTGATAGGGATGGATTCCTTAGTGTCTTCAAAAGGGGGTCAGGGCTTTGTCGGATGTCTCGAGGACGGAGGTCCGCATCGACGGGAAGATCATCGAACTGTATGCTGCCGAAGGGGCCGGATGTCCTTTGGTGGTATATCATGCGGTACGGGGGGAGGGCGATGTCCTGTGGCAGGCATGCATGGATGCGGGATGCCCCGCATTCTCCCTTGCGGTCGTCAACGGTGTCGACTGGGACAGCGATATGACGCCGTGGCCGGTCCCTCCTGTCATGGGGGAGGGGAGACCGTTCCCCGGACGGGCCGACGACTACATACCCATACTCACGGAGGCCATCCTTCCGGCGATACGCGGTTCCATTCCCTGCGATCCCGGGGAGACCGTTCTGGCAGGGTACTCCCTGGCCGGGCTTTTCTCATTGTATGCCCTGTACCGGACCGATGCGTTCTCCAAAGCTGTTTCGGCATCCGGGTCGCTGTGGTATCCCGGATTCACGGATTTCGTAAAGACCCACAGCATATCCGATGCCGTGAAAGCGGTGTATCTGTCCGTGGGGGACAGGGAGTGCCGTACGAAGAACGAGGTCCTGTCCAAGGTGGAGGATGCCACCGCGGAGACGGAGGCGGTCATCCGCTCCGAAGGGGTCGAGACGTTGTTCGAATTAAACCCGGGTAACCATTTCAAAGATGCCGCCTTGCGTACGGCCAAAGGCATAAAATGGGTACTGGAGAAGTGATCCTGTTCATAGTCGCCGTCCGGATCACACGCGGTCGGAGAAGGGGGTTGCGTGGAAAGGCCCCCTTTCGGGGGCCGGTAGACAAATGGGTTTGCTATGGTCCGGGACTCAGGGTCTTTTTTCGGATCCGAGTCTCCTGTTCGTTTCGTCCAGAGCGGCCTGTTTGGCTTTGTTGTCCTCATCCTCGAACACAGGGGCGGGGATGTTGGACTTGTGTTTCTTCACGTAGATGATCGAGACCGCTACGAGGGCGATTCCTATGACGAACATGGCCAGGATCAGATAGTATACTTCGAAGATGATGCCTATGGGGAGGGATATGAATATCCCGAAGAATGCGATCATTATGCTGAATATGAGGAGTGCCTGACCGCCGGAATCGTCGAAGTTCTTGTAGACGCTAACATCCGATTCGGTGAATATGCCCAGCGAAGGGTATTGTTTTGCGCGCTCCATGTCCGCCTTGGCGTTTCTCTTGTCGAGGACGGCATCCATGTACCATACGTCGGAGTATTCGGAACTCATCTGCATGGCCTTGGACAGAAGCACCCGGGCTCCGTTGGCATCCTTGTCGTACATGGAGTACTTGGCGAGTTTGAGGGTGTTTACTATCTCGGGTGTGCGATCCATCTTCACGTTGACGTTTCCGACTACCGCCTTGTCGTTGATGATCTGACGTCCGCAATATGTGCAGAACCCGGACACCAACGTGTCCTCCATCTTGACGACCCCTCCGCAATGGGGGCAGGTGCATGCGATCAGTGCCATATTTTCATCGCCTGAGGCGGCGGCCGCAAGGGGTGGTCTCCGCCTGTAGGGTGGATGTCCACGTCGTTCAAGTATTTATTCCATGGAATCGGAGTCTTTCTTCGACGGGATGCGTTCCAAGATCCAAGGAAGTATGATCCTGCTCACCGTCCTATAGGTCATTTCGGACCTAGGTATCATCTATTTTATGAGAATATGTACTTAATATTATCATAATGGAATAAAAGCATATTGAGTGTTACTAATAAAATAAATGGTGATACTTATATATCTAGACAAGAATCATCGTCCATGGTTGACAAGAAAGTCATCTCAATCGTGGCCGTCGCGATCCTCGCGATCGCCGGCGTCTCCGCATTCATGGTCGTCGGTAACAATGACGACGGGCCCAAAGCCGATACGGACTTTGCAGGGAAGAATCTGGAAGTGGTGGACAATCTCGATGGAGGCATCGTCGCAGTGGGACAGGATTCCTTCAGATGGATGACCTATTTCGGTCTGGCGGACAAATGTGTCATGGTGGACCAGAATGACATGACGAACTACCTCGGGAAGTCATTCATGTACACGGGCCGTGCTCTCGTCAACATCTATGGCGGGAACAGTGCCACATTGAGCAGTGAGGCTGCCGCACGTGCATACTTCACCCACACCAATTGCGGAATAACCGATGCGGATGTGAACACCATCCTCAATCTCAAGCCCTCCGTGATGGTCATCCCGGCCGGTTTCTATGACGACTATCCGACCCAGATGGCGGCCATAGAGAAGGCAGGAATCAACACCCTCGCCATCGGTTACATCTACACCTTCCTCGAGAAGGACACTTTCAAGATCACCTCCGACCTGGAGAAACAGATCGACATCATCTCCATCGTACTGAAGCAGGGGGAGAGGGGAGAGGAGCTCAAGAATGCGTTCGAATACCTCGTGAACGACCTGAAGGGGCTGTCTTCCAAGATAACGGACAAGAGGACCGGGTACGTCGGAGCGCTGGCATACAACGGTGCCCACGGCCTCGACTCGTCCATACCCTACTACATGCTCATGGAGCTTGCAGGAGTGGAGAACATCCTCTCCGATGCGATGGATTACGAAGGTTCTGGGGTCAAGACCTATTCCGCCTCGAACATCGCCAAGGGCATGAAGGAAGATACAATCCTCTTCGTCGACGCCTCCGGATACTACCAGAACGGGAGCAGCAACGACTCCATGGGGGTAGCCAAACTGTTCCAGGGGCACGACGCATACATCGTAGCCGATTACATCTGGACCGGTATGAACTACGACACCATCTTCGTCGATGCATACCAGATAATGAGATATGCGTACGGGGATTCCGTCCTCACCGAGACCCAGTTCGAAGAGAAGGTGAACAAGGTCTACGACCTCTTCTACAAGACCCATCTCAGCAACAGGAATATATCGGAATTCAGTAAGTACATCGTAGATCCGCCTTCGGAAGGGACCACGATATTCGAGGACATGAGTAAGTTCCACGAGGTCGCCAGGGGCAATCCGATCTACGGGGCCGTCAGCATAGGCTCCGACGGAAAACTATCTTTAGTGGCCTGAGGTCACCTTACAAACACTCCGACCCCCTCGGCAGCGAGGGGGTCCCCATACACAGTGATGCACATGGCCGGACACGGAATCGAGGAATTCAAAAGGCATTCTCATCGGAAACTGTACATAATCGCAGCGATGGCCATCCTGACCGTGTTCTTCGCGGTAGTGACCCTGCAGATAGATCTGGGACATATCGATTACAGGGAACTTCTCCACATCATATTCAATAAGAACGACCCCTCCAACAATCCCGTGAACGAGATCCTGGTCTGGGATCTCGGCATACCGCGCATACTGTCATGTATATTGGCCGGGTTCGCCCTGGGTATCGCGGGGGCGGTCATGCAATGCGTTCTGAAGAACCCCCTGGGTTCCCCGTATACGCTGGGTATATCCAATGCGGCCGCCTTCGGGGCGTCCATAGGGATAGTGGTCCTGGGCGGGGGGATAATCTCCGGACAGAGCCAGGCCACCATATCCATAAACAACCCGTATATCGTGACGATCAGCGCGTTCGCATGGGCCATGATCGCGACGGGCATCATCATACTTTTGGTCAAGGTGACGAAGGTGAGTCCCGAGACCATGGTCCTGGCGGGAGTGGCGCTGAGCTCCATCTTCTCCGCCGGCATCAGCATGCTGCAGTACATGTTCAACGAATATGCGCTGTCCACCATCGTCTTCTGGCAGTTCGGTTCCATGGGGAAGGCCGGATGGAACGAGCTGACACTCATCGCCGTAGTGTCGTTGGTGGCCATCGTCTATTTCCTGTACAGCCGTATGGACTACAATGCGCTGGATGCCGGGGACGAGGTGGCGTCTTCCCTGGGGGTCAAGGTGAACGGTCTCAGGCTGACCACTCTGTTCATGTCGGCCCTCCTGACGGCGGTCGTCGTCTCATTCATGGGGATAGTGGCCTTCATCGGGCTTCTCGGACCGCATATCGTACGCAGGTTCGTAGGGAACGACCATCGTTATCTGCTTCCAGGCTCCATGTTCGTAGGTGCGATCATACTCCTCGTCTCGGATTGCATAGGGCAGACCGCGATGGATTTCACGTTGCCGGTGGGTATCATAACCTCCTTCCTCGGCGGCCCCCTGTTCCTGTATCTTCTAGTCATGGGATACCGTAAGAAGAAAGGAAGGATATCGGAATTCATAAAGTCCAGGAGGGGAGGGGAGTGACGGTTCTCGAAGTGGAGGATCTGCATTTCTCATACGAGTCGAAGGAGGTCTTGAAAGGAGTCTCGCTGAGAGCGGAGAAGAACGAGATCGTATCCATACTGGGACCGAACGGGGTGGGGAAGACCACCCTCCTCCGTTGCATATGCAACATGCACAGGCCGGATTCCGGCACCGTCAGGGTGTGCGGGAGCGACCTGTCGGCGATACCGTCCAAGGAGATGGCCAAACTGGTCGGATACGTCCCCCAGAAGGCCGATGTGACGCGCACCACGGTTTTCGATTCCGTCCTCATAGGAAGGCGTCCGCACATGGGGATGGCGTTCTCCGACCGCGACCTGGAGATCGCATGGAACGTGATAGAGTCCCTGGGCCTCGGGGACAAGTCCCTGGATTTCGTCGACGAGATCAGCGGAGGGGAATTCCAGAAGGTGCAGATCGCCAGGGCCATAGCACAGGAGCCGGAGCTTCTCGTCCTGGACGAGCCGTCCAACAATCTGGACATAGCCAACCAGCACATAACCATGAGGATGATCGAACATGTGGTCCGGGAGCACGGCCTCTGTACAGTCATGACCATGCACGACATCAATCTGGCAGCATACTATTCGGACAAATTCGTGTTCGTGAAGGATGGAATGATCGCCGCCTTCGGAGGCCGCGAGGTCATAACCCCCGAGATCATCAGGGAGGTGTACGGCATAGAGGCCGACGTGATCGACCATGGCGGGCAGACCGTCGTGATCCCGTGCAGGGAGCAGCCGCAGTACGACGACATCGTCGGGGCAGGGGTAGGCGGACACCGCAGGAAGTGATTCTAGTGTCAGACATACATCCATTCACAGGGGAGAAGACCAGTTACGAAAAGACCCTGAAATTCTGGGACGATTACTCCGACCAGTATTCCGGCATGCAGCAGGGGGACATCCCGGTACGCATAGTGGACCGCCTTATGGAACTGGGTATGTTGGAAGGAGGCGACGACGTCCTGGAGATCGGGTCCGGACCCGGCACATATTCGCTGGTGATGTCTCCGCACGTACGCACCCTTACCTGCATGGATACGTCTCCGCGCATGCTCTCCCGCCTGTCCGCAGAGGCGTCTGTCCGCGGGATGGATAACATAACATGCGTCCTGAACGATTGGAATTCATATGTGCCAGACATGGGATTCGATGCGTGTATCGCCACCTTGTGTCCCGGCAGCGGGAGTCCGGAGTCCATCTTGCGCATGGAGGCTTCCGCCCGCAGGTCGTGTATCCTCGTATCTTGGGTCGTAAACCACGGCGACGATCTGAATTCGGAGATCTGGAAGAGACTGGGCAAGGACTACGGTTACGGCTTCCGCAGATCGACCGAGGTCCAGGACCGTCTGAAGGAGAGCGGACGCGATCCGCATGTGGAATTCTTCAAGACCTGCATATAGGCGGATATTCCGCTTTCCGAACTGATAGCCAAGGAGGAATCGGCGTTCCGTGCCCACGGGGTGGAGGCCGACATCGCAGGCATAGTGAAGGACATCCTCGGGCCGGAACTAGACGGAGAAGTGCTTCATTATTCCGCAGAGAACGAGATGAAACTCATATGTTGGAATCCGAAAAGGGCATGATCGTCGGACTCCGTCATGATCGACATTGTGCCAGATGTCAGAAGGAGGATGTCGGGTCCCGGTTCGATCCCCAGCCGTCTCGAAGACGGGTCCGCAGAAGGTGCGGTATACTCCGATGTTCCAGATGTGGCCCGGATGTCCCGTTTCTGTCCGGACGATTCAGATGAATCCCGTCATATATATGGGCAGGTAGGTTATCTTCCCTTCTTTTTTCAGGTTCTTGGGGGATATTATGTATGCCGTATCCACATCCCTGCTTCTTTTTTCAAGGAATTTGTCCAGAGACTTATGGGATGCGGTGTTAGATGATTTCACTTCTATGGGGACTACCTTCGTTCCATCGGAGATCACGAAGTCTATCTCGTAGTAATGGGTCCCGTCTTCTTTTTTGAACGTATGGTAGCGAAGAAGGTGTCCGGACGATACAAGTGCCTGGGCCACTGCGTTTTCATAGACATATCCCAGATTTGCAGGGAGTCTTCCGCTCACGAGTTTCTCATAGATCACATTATCGGAGAAGTCGTTGTCGTAGAAACATAACGTCACGAACAGGCCGGTGTCCTCCGTATACATCTTGAAGAAATTGCGGTCCAGAGTGAGACTGAGCCCAATGCGGGGTTCGTCCACATGATAGCACATCTCGACCGTACGCGAATCCTCCATTTCGAAAAACGACCTGGATTCCCTGGATATCCTTCTCTTGTTGTTTCCGGTTATGCGGTAGCGCAAGCTTTCCCTGGATAATTCTGCCGGTATCGATCTGTAGTATGATTCCAGATTTCCACTTGGATCTATCTTTCTGAAATCTTTCAGGTATATGTCCAATATCTGTCTCTTCAGTCTGTCTATCTCCTGATAGCTCCTGTTATCCAGATATGCCTGGACCACCTGCGGCATACCTCCGACGGCGATGTATTCCCTGTATTCCTTCATCATCTTGTGATGCAATGCATCGTTAAGGGGGGTGGCCGTTTCCAGGTAATCGCGCACAAGGTGCAAAGTATTGTTTCCTTTGGCCCAAAGGAATTCTTCAAAATCCATTGGATGAAGTACGAGTTTTTCTTCTTCACTCGGGATTATTATGTCTTTTACATTCTTTTTTATCGATATGAGCGACCCTGTTTCGATATAATCGTATCTTCCATCCTCCACCAGATGTTTTATGGCTTCCCTGGCTCTGGGGAATTCCTCCACCTCGTCGAATATTATCGCTGTGTCCCTCTCTATGAATTCGACTCCGGTGTACAGCTGGAGTCCGCGGAACAGTCTGTCCATGTCGCTCAGGTCTTCGAACAGATCCGTTATGCGGGAATCGTGTTTGGAGAAATCGATGTAGATGTGTCTGGAATATTCGTTTTTTGCAAATAATTCGGCAATTGTGGATTTTCCGACCCTTCTTGCACCTTCTATAAGGAGTGCACTTTTACCGTTGGATCTGTTTTTCCACTCCAGCATCCGGTCATATAATTTGCGTCTGAATACCGTCCCCATCATTATGCCTGCCGTTCCAAAACAATAGAATGTACGTTTTCCCGCTATTTTAAAACAATGAAATGTACGTTTTCCCGCTATTTTAAAACAATGAAATGTACGTTTTCCCTCTATTTTAAAACAATGAAATGTACGTTTTCCCGCTATTTTAAAACAATGAAATGTACGTTTTCCCGCTATTTTCAATCGGACGATCTTACATGATCAGAGTCTGGCACATTCCGGGGATTGGAATTTCAGATAACGTATAGTTTGCACCAGTCGGCCGACGTATCGCAATAGTCGTAGACGGTCCCGTTCACATCCACCGAGGTTTCTATGATCCCTATCGCACGGGATCTTTCGGCCGTCGTCTCGCACCCGTAGTATGTGACGGGGCCGGTCTGCGTCTCCATTATCCCGTATTCCGAGGTCCCCGAGTGGGATATGTCCAAGGCCTTGGACGTATCGTAATCCGTCAGGGCCACGGCGGCGATCGCATGGCCCGGTACGAAATACACCCCTGTTCCGAATCCGGCGTTCTTCAAAAGCATGGCACAGAGTATGGACGTGTCCTCGCAGTCCCCGTTCCCGGCCCATACGGTCTCGGCCGGATATGCCCAATAGTCGGTATTGGAGGAACAGGCTCCGTCACCTCCATAATAGAGGATGTTGTCCGCCCCGTATCCGTAGCATATCTGTACGAACGTCAGTATGAACTGCGCATATTCCGGGGTTCCGAGGTCGGAGCCGCCGTATGCGGATTCCAGTTTCTCGGACAGGAGATCGCACAGGGTCCCGCCGACGCATATGTTCCGCACATATTCCTTTTCGGCCTCCGGATCCTTGTTCATGTAATATGTGGTGCCGCCCGATATGTAGGTGGTCATCCTGGCCGTGTTCTCGCTATAGTACATCAGATACTCGTAATACGGGAATTCGATCTCGAAACCGTGGATCCCCGAACCGTCCTTCCAGGCATAAGGTCTGACGAAATACTCGTTGGAATCCATGGTCCCGTCGCCTTCCATATATTCGAAGGTCCCGGTTATGGTCTTGGCGACATATGTCCCCGAGGGGATCTTGTGGATGAGGTCGACGGAGATGCTGTATTCGCCGTATCCCAAGGAGGCTATGGGAAAACCCACCTCGGCACAGGAATCGTTCGATGAGGATCCGAAGATGTCCGATGCCGTTCTCCACGGCCTCATGACCGGAAGCGAGTCCGCCACATTCCTGCCGTATGTGCTGTCTGCGACATGCTGCCCGTCGGGGCCGGTCACGGAGAATGCTATCCTGTAGAAGTCGGTCAGGTAGTTTCCGATGAATCCCGGGTCGATCGTCAGGGTGTCCTTGGTGTATCCCGCCAGTGACACGACCGCATAACCTGCGGCGTTGAAAGACAGTGCCAGCTCCCCTGTCCTGAATCCCCCGCTGCCGAAGAAGCCGTTAGCATCGAGGATCGCCAGATCCAGGTCCGGACTGTTCATGTCGTAGACCCGGAGTTCCGGTGCCATGATGAAGTGGTCGGTAGGTTCCACGACCTCTATCTCGCACGAGGCCGTCCTCCCTTCGCATACGGCGGTAATGGAGGTCTTGCCGGGGGTCATGCCGGTCACGTCACAATATCCGCCGGAGGTCGATATGGATACGACGCCGTCGTCGTATACCGAGTATTCCACCGAATCGAGATAGATGTAGGATATGGGGGTGACCGTGACGATCTCCCCCTCCTCGATGGTGATCGATGTGGTGGAAAGGCCGAACGCCGCCGACCTCTCATCCTCCCCCTTATCGTCGTCCAAGAGGATGTATGCGGACATGCATATGACTATGACCGATACCGCTGTGATGACCGCGGCCGCCATGCCGGAGATACCCGACCTGTCGCTGCGCAACGATGCCCTCATGTTCCTCTCTGGATGTGCCAACACTATCCAATATAAATCAGTCGCCAGGGTCCGGCATCGGATGTCTGGCCGTATACAATTTCCTATGTGCACGACACGGTACCGTGCGCCCGTCTCTGCAATATTTTAACCGTTGGAATGCGATGGGGTCGCAATGGCTTTCAAGATGCCGAAGAAGGAGAAGATCTACGAGGCCTACGGCGCCGTGTCGGACGGCAGGGTCTCCATGGGGGATGCCTCCGCGCAGGTCCTCTCCTCCGACAAGTCCAAGGCATACACGGTGACGTGGGACGGGGATACGTACTCGTCCAACGACAATTCCACATATTGGCAGGGGGCCCTCGGATACCCGGTGATAGCCGTCCTCATGCTGAGGGGCATCCTCCCTCTCGACCGGGGGACGGCGGAACTGTTCCGCGATGTTCCGTGGAAGGAACTCAACGCCATGTACAGGAACGACTACGCCAAGGCCGCGGAATCGGTCCTCGGCGTACTTGAAGGCAGGGGGGCGGACGTCGGTGCCGTGCGTGCCGAAGCGGACGCGGTATACGATGCGATCGGGAGGTTGGACATCTCCGTCAGGAGAGGGTCCCTGCGGCCTCCCGTATGAGAGGTTCACGAGGTTTGTTATCATGTTGCACATAGGATGTCATCTGTCTAATTCCAAGGGGTATCTGCACATGGGCGAGGAGGCCCTCTCCATCGGAGGGGACACCTTCGCGTTCTTCACCCGCAATCCCCGCGGCGGGAGTGCGAAGCCCATAGACCCGGCCGACGCAAAGGCCCTGATGGACCTCATGGAGAGGAACGGTTTCGCCAAGATAGTCGCCCATGCCCCGTACACCCTCAACCTGTGCTCGGACAGGGAGGAGGCCAGGGAGTTCGCCCGCAACACCATGGCGGACGACCTTGCGAGGATGGAGTACACCCCGGGGAACTACTACAACTTCCACCCCGGGAGCCACATGAAGCAGGGTCCGGAGGCCGCCATAGAGATGATATCGGACGCCCTCAACGGAATGCTCGCCAAGGACATGACCACGACGGTCCTCCTGGAGACGATGGCCGGCAAGGGGACCGAGGTGGGGAGGTCGTTCGAGGAGCTGGCGGAGATCATAGACCGTGTGGAGCTGAAGGAGAGGATGGGGGTCTGCCTGGATACGTGCCACGTGTACGACGCAGGGTACGACATAGTCAACGACCTCGACTCGGTGGTGGACAGGTTCGACTCCGTCGTGGGTCTCGGCAGGCTCAAGGCCGTCCATATAAACGACAGCAAGAACCCGTTCTGCAGCCATAAGGACCGCCATGAGAAGATCGGGCAGGGCAGTATAGGGTTGGATGCGTTCTCCCGGATAGTCAACCACCCTGCGTTCAGGGACAAGCCGTTCATCCTCGAGACCCCCCAGGAGGACATGGCAGGATACGCCCGTGAGATCTCCATGCTCCGCGGATGTGTGAGAGATTGAAGGGCAAGGTCCTGCTGGTGGACGGATTCAGCATACTGTTCCGTTCGTTCTACGCCATGCCCCCCAACATGACGGCCCCCGACGGGACCCATACCAACGCGGTATACGGATTCCTCTCCATATTGAACAAGGAGGTGGAGGAGGAGTCCCCCGACCATCTGGCGGTGGCGTTCGATCTGCCTTCCCCCACCTTCAGGCACAAGCTGTATCCGGAGTACAAGGGGACCCGTAAGCCCGCCCCTTCCGAGTTCACCGAACAGATACCGGTCCTGCGGTCCCTCCTGGACCAGATGGGCATACCGGTGGTCTCCGCGGAGGGATGGGAGGCCGACGACGTCCTCGGATCCCTCGCCGGGCAGGCGGAGGCTTCCGGTTACGAGGTGAGGATCCTCTCCGGCGACCGCGACCTTCTGCAGACCGTCACCGACTCCACGGTCGTCGTGATCCCCAAGACCAAGGGCGGGCAGACGGTGTACGAGCATTATTCGCCCGAGGACGTGCAGGAGACGTACGGTGTGACTCCGCAGGCGTTCATCGAGCTGAAGGCCCTGATGGGCGACGCATCCGACAACGTCCCGGGACTCCCGGGGGTGGGGGAGAAGACCGCCCAGAAGATACTGGCACAATTCGGGACCATAGAGAACGCATATGCCCATGTGGATGAGCTGAAACCCCCGAAGGCCGCGGCCGCCATGCGTGACGGGTACGACACGCTTCTTCTCAGCAAGGAGCTGGTCACCATCCGCAGGGACGCCCCCGTGACGTTCGACGAGGAGGCATTCCGTATGGGGAACATATACACGCCGGAGGCCTACGATTCGTTCAAGAGACTGGGGTTCAAGAGCATGCTGGGACGTTTCGGGGACGTAGCCGTCCGGAGCCCATCCGAAAGGAAGAGGGCCGCGGAGGCCGGGGACCCGGATTCGTTCCTCCCTTATTTCGAGGGGAAGGACATCGGGGTGTCCGCCGTATTCCAGGACGGGGCGTTCTACGGTGCATGCATATGCTCGTCCGACAGGTCGGTATTCCTCCCTCGCAGGCTGGGGGAGGACCTGCTCCGCAGAAATATCGCGGAAGCGGTCTCCCGTTCGTCGTCCGCCGCCACCGTCGATGCCAAGGGGCTGCTGAGATGGATGCGTGCGGACGTCAGTCCCCGCATGGTGGACTGCGTCGTCGCCGCATATCTGCTCAATCCTCTGAAGAGCGACTGGAACTGCGAATCGGTGGCATCCGGTTTCCTGAACGAGAGCATCCCTGCACGCGAGGAGGTCCTGGGGAAATCCGTCAACATGCTCACCGACCCCGTCGCCATATCAGATTTCGCTCTTACGGAGGCCGACGTGGCCCTGCGTTCCGCCCCCCTCCTCCTGAAGTCCCTGGAGGACGCAGGCATGCTTCCGCTTTTCCGCGATGTCGAGATGCCCCTCACCTACGTCCTCGCATCCATGGAGAGCAACGGCATATGTGCCAGCAAGGATAAGCTGAAGGAATATTCAGATAAGTTGGGTGTACGCATAGCCGATCTTACCGCCGAGATATACCGGGAGGCCGGACAGGAGTTCAACATCAACAGCCCTAAGCAGATGGGGATCGTCCTCTTCGAGAAGATGGGCATCCAGGGGGCCAAGAGGACCAAGACCGGCTATTCCACCGCGGAAGACGTCCTGGAGAAGCTGGCTCCCGACCATCCGATTGTGGCGCACATCCTGGAATACAGGTCGTGTGCGAAACTCAAGTCCACCTATGCCGACGCGCTCGCCGATTACATACGCAAGGACGGACGCATACACACCAGTTTCAATCAGACGATAACCGCCACCGGCCGCCTGTCCAGCAGCGACCCCAACCTCCAGAATATACCCATGAAGGACGACATGGGCAGGAGGATACGCAAATGCTTCCATCCGGCCGAGGGATGCGTCTTCGTGGATGCGGACTACTCGCAGATAGAACTCCGTGTACTGGCACATATGTCCGGAGACGAGAATCTCATCAATGCGTACAGGCAGTCGAAGGACATCCACCGCACCACCGCCTCCCAGATATTCCACGTCCCCTTCGAGGAGGTCACGGACCAGATGAGGCGGAATGCCAAGGCCGTGAACTTCGGCATAGTCTACGGTATAAGCTCCTTCGGTCTGAGCCAAGGACTTTCCATATCGCGTAAGGAGGCGGACGAGTTCATCGACCAGTATTTCCGCACATATCCCCGCATAAAGGATTTCCTCGACGGTCTGATATCGTCGGCCAAGGAAAAGGGCTATGCCGAGTCCCTCTACGGCAGGCGGAGACCGATCCCGGAATTGAATGCGGCCAACTACATACAGCGTTCCTTCGGGGAGAGGGCCGCCATGAACAGTCCCATCCAAGGGACCGCCGCCGATATAATAAAGATGGCCATGAACAGGGTCATGAGGCGTCTGTCAGCCGATGTCCCAGATGCCAAGATGGTCCTGCAGATACACGACGAGATACTCATAGAGTGCAAAGAGGCCGACGCCGACAGGGTGGCCGATATCCTGCGGACCGAGATGGCGGCCGCCGCAGACCTGAAGGTGGAGCTGGAGACCGACTGCCACATAGGCAGGGACTGGTACGAGGCGAAGTGAGATGGGAGACGACAGGGAAGGGAAGACGGCTCTCATGAGGGAGCTGATAGACAGGCTCAACGCGGCCTCCGACGCCTATTACAACGGCAGGGCGGAGATCATGACGGATTACGAGTGGGACGCCATGTTCGACCGTCTGAAAGGGCTGGAGGAGGAGACGGGGGAGGTCCTCCCGGACAGCCCTACCGCCAAGGTGTCCGAGGACGACATAACGGGACAGAAGGAGCCGCACGAGTTCCCCGCACTGTCTCTGGCCAAGACGAAGAAGGTCGAGGACCTGGTGAAATGGGCGGACGGCCATCCGATCTGGATCTCATGGAAGTTGGACGGCCTCACCCTTGTCGTGACGTATGACGGAGGGAGGCTGACAAAGATGGTCACCAGAGGGGACGGGCACATAGGTACGAACATAACCCATCTGGCGGACGGTCTTTACGACATCCCCCGGACGATCCCGGCGAAGGGCCATCTGGTCATCCGCGGGGAGGCGGTCATATCGTATTCCGATTTCGAGCAGTTCTGCATGGAATCGGAGGGGGATTTCGCCAACCCGAGGAACCTGGCATCCGGTTCCCTGTCCCTGAAGGATGTGGAGGAGGTGAAGAGGAGGAGGATCCACTGGGTCCCGTTCAGTCTCGTGTACTCGGATGACGACATCCCGACATGGGGCGAGAAGATGGATTTCCTGGAGAAGGCCGGCCTCCACCCTGTGGAGAGGGAGTTCCTGAAGGACCCGGATATCGGGACGGTCGGGAACGCCATAGACAGATGGACGGAGAAGGTCACCGGGCGCAAGAATCCGTATCCTGTCGACGGCCTCGTGATAACGTATGACGATTCCGCCCTCGCATCGACCGGGTCGGTGACCGGACACCATGCCACCCGTGCCGGTCTCGCTTTCAAATGGCAGGACGAGTCGGCCGACACGGTCCTCGACCACATAGAGTGGAGCTGTGCGGCCTCGTCCATAACCCCGGTCGCGGTATTCGATCCCGTGGAGCTGGAAGGGACGACCGTCAAGAGGGCGTCCCTCTGCAACGTAAGCGAGTGCGGCCGTCTGCGTATAGGGGGTCCGGGGACGGAGATATCCGTCATCAAGGCCAATAAGATCATCCCGAAGGTGATCAGGGTCAGGAGGACGGTCGGCGAGCTGTCCGTTCCGGACAGGTGCCCGGTCTGCGGGTCCCCGGCGGAGGTGAGGGGATCGGATACCGGTGTCCTCAAGCTCTATTGCACCAACGGGGACTGTGCCGCGAAACAACTCAGGAAGTTCACGCGTTTCGTATCCAAAGAGGGGCTGGACATCGACGGGATATCCGAGCAGACGATATCCAAGTTCGTCAACATGGGGTGGATCAGGAGCTATGCCGACTTCTTCCGCCTGTCGGATCATAGGGAGGAGATGTCCCAGATGGACGGATTCGGGGAGAAGTCCGTGCAGAACATCATGGATTCCATAGAGCGGTCGCGTGTGACCGACGGTCAGAGCATCCTCTTCGCCCTCAACATACCGATGTGCGGTCTCGAGGTGGCCAAAAGGCTGATGGCCGTCTATTCGCTGGATGACCTGATACGTGCCGTATCGTCTGGAGACGACAGCGTCCTATCGGATATAGACGGGATAGGGCCCGAGAAGTCGGCCTCGTTCGCAGGATGGTTCCGCGATCAACGCAATATGGATTCGTTCAGGGATCTGATGACGCAGGTCAAGGTGAAGGTTCCCGAGAGGAAGGAGATCGGCAGCAGATGCGAAGGACTGACCTTCGTCATAACGGGGGATGTGCATCATTATGCCAACCGTAACGAGCTGAAGGCGTACATAGAGTCCCAGGGCGGAAAGGTCACCGGTTCCGTGACGGGATCTACGGATTTCCTGATCAACAACGATCCGGAGTCCACCTCATCCAAGAACAAGAAGGCCAAGGAATTGGGGAAGCCCATAATATCGGAAGACGAGTTCCTGACACGTTTCGGATGATCCGGAAGTCGATGGAAAAGTGTGATGCGGACGGATCGGATCCGTCCGCGGAAAATTCTTTTTTTCAAGCCATCAGGCTTGCATCCCTGAGTTCGGCGGCGATCTTCTCGACCGCACGGGTGACGTCCTCGGGGATCTTGGCGCCGGTGCAGACCATCTTTCCGGAGCCGAAGAGAAGGACGACGACCTTGGGGTCGTCGAGCCTGTAGACGAGTCCGGGGAACTGCTCGGGCTCGTACTCGACTTTCTCGAGTCCGAGGGTGATGGCGACTGTGTTGAGGTTGATCTCCTGTCCGAGATCGGAGGATGCGACGATGTTCTGAACCTCGATCTTGGGTTTGATGGTGATCTTGATGTCGGCCTTCTCAAGGTCCTTGGCAACCTGTGTGATCGCGGCCTCGACCTCGGTGTAGCTCTTTCCACCGGTACAGACGATCTTTCCGCTCCTGAAAAGCAGGGTTGCGGTCTTAGGCTCCTTGAGCCTGTAGACAAGCCCCGGGAACTGTTTGGGATTGTATTCAGCTCCGTCCAGGGACGCCATGATCTTGTCAAGGTCGATTTCCTGTCCGAGAGACGTGGATGCGACGACGTTCTCGATCTTCATATTGGCCAACTTATACACCTAAGAACGACGTATTTAAAGCCCATTTATAAAGGTTGGGTTTGTCTTGTTTATATTGACAGTAATGTCTGGGACATTGTACATTTTACCAAGGCATGTCAGGATGTCCGGACGGAATGTCGTACGGATACAATTTTGTTAGAATTGAGAGTCGGGGGAGGGAATCGAACCCCCATATGCGGATCTGCAGTCCGCCACATAGCCACTGTGTTACCCCGACAGCGTAGTCGGGATAAAAGTGATTGGTATAAAACGTTTGTTGTACTTCGGACGGCCGATTCCTCATCCAGATATATGTGTACGGCATTATGGTGTCCGTGCACTGCAAGGACATATCCGTACGCAAGGTGGAATGCGACATCACCGAAGAGAGCATAGCATCCATGATGGATGGCTGGGTGGCCTACAAACGCGCCGAATACGTGGTCCTGAACCATGGCGACCAGTACGCCGTGGTGAGGCTGTCCAAATCCTCGGACGGCGACCTTTTCCGCGACGTCACGGACTATGAGATAATATCGCTCCCCGATGACACCGTATATGTGGAGAGGCCGGACATGGATGTGATCAACGTCCCCGCCCTGGCGAGGCTGCAGTGCGAATATCCGGGCAAGGCGGTCGTCGTGAGGGGCCTTTTCTCCCATCTCGGATTCGTCAAGGACCTGGAACCTATGAGGCTGCGCATAGTGGACTGTGTTCCCCCCAGGCCGTCCAAGATGTCCTATCTGGTGAATCTGGCACTTGCATCAGGGTATATCTCCAAACCCATAGTGGTGGAGGAGGTCGACATAGACCTCTCGGAGATATCCAAGGAAGCGGAGACGGCGGAGGTCATGTTCCCGTGCGAGGTCTCCGGGACTTCGTCCGACAGACCTTATTGTTTCCTCGACCAGGTTCCGGACGTGGAAGGAAGGGACTTGACGCTGGTCGGATGCAGGCTTTCGAAGAGGATATTCTCGGAGGAGTATCACAGGGATGTACCGTTCATAAACATCTGTCCCCGCGACAGGGTGCCGGACGACGGGGTGACAACCATAGTGAAATGCTGTCGTGTGAAAGAGGGTCATGAAAAGGACGGAAACGTCGTCATGGTGCCTTGGGGGGCGACCGTCCCGGAGATCGTCGACGCACTGAACGATGTATTCGGAGACGCATGACCCAGACGGTCTTATTCAGAAATATTTGCGCCCTTCGGCGAAAGCGTCGTACCCTTCCTTCGTGCGTCCTGCCTTGCAAAGGAGCTCTCCGAGCGCATACCATGCATCAGGGTCCTCCGGATCCTCCTCCAGGTGTTCCCGGAGATGTCTTATGGCACCTTCCAGGTCCCCTTTCTTCTCCAGGCGTCTGCTGACGTTCCTGCCGCCGGACTCCTCGTCGAGGACACGGAGCATCTCCTTACGGGCGTTGTTGAAGAGGACGTCCAGGGAGCCGCTGGTGAGCCAGGGATAGCGGGCCCTGATCATCTTACCGAACGATTCCGCCTTCTCTTTGTTCAGATGTGCGTCCTCCCCCGAGAAACAGTCGCGGGGCACGTTTATGGTCATGCTTCCGTGACATACCGTTATGTATCCATCGGGGGCGGACACTAGAATCACCTGAACTTCACGAGGCGTCCGCACTCGTCCCTCTTCGCATTGCCGAAGTCCTTCATCACGGATATCTGGGCCTTGCTGAACACCGGACCGTCCTTGCAGACCCTCTGTCCGTCCATGACGCAGCATCCGCAGACCCCGGCGCCGCACTTCATGTGTCTCTCCAGAGAGAGCTGGCAGTCGAGCCCCAGTTCCTCGCACGCCTTGTAGGTGAAATAGAGCATGACCTCGGGCCCGCAGGCGATGACGCAGTCGTAACTGTTCTCCTTGCACTTCTCCCTCATGAGCTGGACCGCATTCCCGTGGAATCCGGCGCTGCCGTCGTCCGTGGCTATCCAGACGTTCCTGGAGTATTTCATCGCCCTGTCCCTGAGGATGAGGTCCCTCTCGGAACGGGCCGCGATTATGGTGTCCGCCCCGGATTCTTTCACCGCAGGGAGTATGGACGCCGTGCCCACCCCTCCTCCGATGATCAGGTACTTCTTCTCGGGGTCTATCTCGTACCCGTGTCCGTAGGGTCCGCGGACCCTCAGCATGTCCCCGATGGTCAGCTCGTGGAGTCTCTTTGTATCGGGGCCTATGGCCTTCACCGTGATCGACTTTATCCTGCCGGTCTTGGAGAGGGACATGGGTATCTCCTGCATGCCCGGGGCCCAGACCATGATGAACTGTCCCGGACTCGCCTTCTCGTCCAGCTGGAACTCGAAGGTCTTCGTGTCGTAGGCCTCCTCGGTCACGCCGAGTATCTTGACGAAATCACTCATGTGCCACACCTACCATGCTGTCTATGCTGTCGTAGCCGTAGTCCGTCATGAATTCCTTCAGTTCCCTGTTGATCTTCCTGAAGACCTCGGGTCCGTCCTTGGCTATGGCGCTTCCGACCTGGAAGGCACGGGCGCCCGCCATTATGTACTGGGCGGCGTCCCTCCAATCCGTGATGCCTCCGACGCCGATCAGCGGTATGGATACCGCGTCGTAGAGGTCGTAGATGTTCCTCACCCCCACGGCCCTCACCGCAGGTCCGGAGAGGCCGCCGAACCTGTTGCTGAGGAACGGTCTTGCGAACTCGGGGGATATGACCATGGCCTTCAGGGTGTTGATGGCCACGATCGCATCGCCGCCCCCATCCTGCACGGCCTGGCCGATCTGGTTCAGTATGTGTGTGTTGGGAGTGAGCTTGGCCCATACGGGGATGCTCACGGCATCCTTTACGGCGGACACTATCTCCTTGACGAGGGCGGGGTCGGTACCGACCTCCATCCCGTATCCCTTGGCGTGGGGGCACGAGAGGTTGAGTTCCACGGCGCAGGCGCCGTAGTCCTCCATCCTTCCCGCCAGTTCCGCGAACTCCGCGGAGTCGGCCCCGTATATGGATCCGACGATCTTCCCGTGGGGGACCGCCTCCTCCATCTCCTCCCTGAAAAGTTCTATCCCGGGGTTGGGGAGGCCCATGGCGTTGACGAAACCTCCCTTGACCTCGGTGAAGCAAGGGTTCTCGTGCCCGGGTTTGGGGACGAGGCCGATGGATTTCGTCACCACGGCCCCTGCTCCGGCCTCGAGCATCCTGATCATCGATGCACCGGTCTCATCCATGATGCCGGATGCGACCATCCCCGGAAGTTCTAGGACGGTCTTTCCGACTTCGGTACGCAGTTCTGTCATCGCTCTCGCCATATGGTCGCGGTTTATATTATCTGTGCGTCCGCACGTGCGCATGAATGATTTATATGAGTGGCGGAATACGAACGGACCATGGACTTCTCAAAGCTCCGTAACGACTTCCCTACGATGAGGACAGACAAGGGCGTGTATCTCGACAGTGCATGTCAGACCCTCCGTCCGGACAGTGTGATCGAGGCGGTCGTGGAGTATTACGAGAAATATCCAGTCTGCGGAGGGAGGAGCGTCCACCATCTCGCCAACGAGGTCTCCGTCCGCGTGGATGAGACCAGGGAGGCGCTCTGCAGGTTCTTCAATGGGAGCTCGCCCGGTTCGTTCGTCTTCACCAAGAACACCACCGAGGCGATAAACACGGTCGCCTTCGGACTCGGTCTGAGAAGAGGGGATGCGGTCGTCACCACCGATTCCGAGCACAATTCCAACTACGTCCCGTGGCTGACCCTGAGGGATTCCGCCGGCATAGAGATGAGGATGTCGCATTCGGGCCCCGACGGACTCTTCGACATCGAGTCCTTCAAGGAGGCGATGGACGGGAATGTCAGACTGGTGAGCATGTGCCAGTGCAGTAACGTCACCGGATGTACGGTGCCCATAAAGGCCGTGGCGGAGATCGCCCACGACCATGGGGCGAAGGTCCTGGTGGACGGGTCCCAGGCCGCTCCCCACATGAAGGTGGACATGGAGGACCTGGACATGGACTTCTACGCCATGTCCATCCATAAGATGCTGGGTCCCACCGGGATGGGTGTCCTCTATGGTAAGGAGGAGTGTCTGGAGGGGCTCCGTGCCCTGCAGTACGGCGGGGGGACTGTGGGTCTGGTCACATACGACAGCGTGGATTTCGCCCCTGTGCCGGACCGCTTCGAGGCCGGGTTGCAGAACTATGCGGGGATCTTCGGCACCAAGGCCGCCGTGGAATATCTGGAGAAGGTCGGCATGGAAAACATAGCCAGGAACGATGCGGACCTTATGAGGTACATGTTCTCCCGCATCGAGGACGTCAAAGGCCTGTCGGTCGTCGGTCCCGAGGATCCGGACAAGCGCTGTGCCGTTCTGTCATTCAACATAGATGGGTTGGGTTCGCACGACGTCGCCATGATGCTCGACAGTGTGGACGGCATAATGGTGAGGTCGGGCATGCATTGTGCCCATCCGTTCTTCGTATCCAGAAAGGTGGAGGGCAGCGTGCGTGCGTCCGTGTACCTGTACAACAACAGGTCCGACATAGACCGCTTCGCAACCGCCCTCGGTAAGATAGCGGAGACGTTCGGCGGCAGATGATGCCGTCGCCGTCACGCACTATGGTTTTCATATCGCCGTAACTTATCTCCACGCCGTTACACGCATGTGCCAGACCTGCGGTGTATTCGTTTCCGCCTGCATCGCGTATGGTCAGTATGCGTCCTTCCATGGACAGGACGTATTCCTGGGACGGGAGTATGTCCCATCCTCTGATGTACATCTCGTCCAGATCGGAGTCCCAGAAGCGGTCGATGGCCGCCGCGGTCTCGACGGCATGGTCACCCATGCCGCCATCGGCCTCGTGTTCCATCATCTGGGTCATAGGTACGGCCACCGCCGTCATCAGGATGAACCCGCACACCATCAGCGTGACACGGGACATCGTGAACTCCATCATACGTACGTCACCTTCACCCCGTAGATTCCGTCCTCGCTGACGCATTCGAACCTCAGTTCCGGGGAACCGGTCACCGTGACCGGTCCGCCCAGGAACTGGATCATCGGGCGTTGGGTATAGACGGTCTTCTTCACATCCCCGTCATAGGTCACACGCATGGTGTATGCATCCTGGTCCTCGCCCCCTATGATGATCTCGCATCCTGCGGGTATCGACACGTAGATCGTGCATGTGCTCCCGTATCCGGAATAATACACGGAATCCGCTGCGGAGACCATCTTTTCGACCTCCGAGGCGGCTTCGGACACGTCCGAGTCCGCCTTGAAGGTCTCGGTGGCATAGACCAGCGAAGGGACGCAGACGGAGACGATGACCATGGCGACCGCCAATCTCATCGGCAGTCCGAGAACGCCCCTTCTGTCCATCATCCGACCACGGTCACCCTGAGGCTGTCGTTATCGCCGTATCCGTTGGCAGACACATGTACGTTGATGTATCCCTTTTCGGCTCCGTTCAGGCTCAGCGACAGATTGGTGAATTTCGCCTCCCCTTTGCTGTCGGTCTCCTTCACCACGTGGGTGAGTCCGCATCCGGATATGATGACGACGGCATCTTTTATCGGGGCCCCGTCGTTGTCGGTGACGGAGATCGTCAGGTTGAACGTGGCCGCCGAAGTGGCGTTCGTGATGTCCAGGTATCCCGGCTCGGCGCTTACGTTCCCGATGGATTTCGGTTCCTCCACGTCGCCCATCCAACCGACCAGGATCGCCGTTCCTAGCGTCGCCACTATGACGATGATCATAAGCTCCAGAGGGAGACCTTCGATCCCTCCTTTCCTGTTCATTCTGAACAGTCTTTTCCTATCCCATATCTTGTGTGTCATTTTGACCACGTAAAAGCATGGGACGTGGATGTTTTTTAAGAGTTGATATTACATGCAGTGCTAACTCCCGTGTTCGGAGGGCGATATGGATTTTCGGACACCTGACCGACAGGGCCCTCCCTCAAAGGGGGCTTGTATGACATTATACCATTGTCTATATGAGGGGACGGATGCGGTGGACATGCTGGTACCGGACGGTATGGGACAGGGGATCTGCCATGGCCGATCCCTCTGCATCCGCAGGGATGGACATGCTGGCACATTTCGCAGGTGGCAGATCCGCGTCCGGAAAGAGAGTATGGACTACATCTTCTAGCAAGCCGACAGGTGTCATAGATATACCATGACCGCATTGAGAATTACGTGAGTATAATCTGTCTCGACGATTTTGCGGATGACTGTCCGGACAAGATCCTGGTCCTCGATACGGAGACGACCGGACTGGTCGGAGGTCCCGAGTTCCCAGGGGACAAGAAGCATGATCTTGTGGTAGACATAGGCATATGCGAAGCATGTCTGTCCACAGGGAAGGTCCGCGAGATCTATTCCAGCGTCGTAGGATACGATGTGGATGAATGGTCGGAGGATATGGTCCATTCCTGGATATTCGAGAACACGGATCTCACCGTGGAGAAGGTGGCATGTGCCATGCCTTTCTTCGAGGTCAAGAAACAGGTCGAGAAGATCGTCAAAGGAAGGTGGCTTACCACATATAACATGCGTTACGACCTGGATAAGTTCCTTTACCGCGAACCGTGGAATCTCAAAGGGCTTTTCATGGAATGCAGGGACATAATGTTCTCGGCGGCCAATGTCTGCAGGCTGCCTCTTCCGGATCCCCGTCTGGAGACCCAGTATGAGAAATACCGCTACCCGAAGTTGGATTATGCCTATGAGAAGATCCTCGGAGGGAAGGACCCTGCGGGGATCCACGGGGTCCAGGATCATCGTGCCCTTTCCGATGCGAAGGTCGCATCCTATGTGATGATAAAGATGCACGACGACGGCGAATACGATCCGATGGATCTCCGCGGCCGTCATTCCTCCTGATCGTTCAGGAAACTCTTCGCCGCCTCGGCGGACTCCTTTTCGAAGTTCTTTTTCAGATGGTTCCTTATCAGGCTGTCTATCCAGTCGGAGAGCCTGTTGAGTTTCGGACTCCTGAGGATGAGCAACGTGACGACGAACCATATGGCCGTGGCGGTGATTATGATGGCCCACAACTCCATGGGGAATTGGAACAGATACGTGATCTTGATGCATATGTCGGGGTAGTTGTACAGGGCGATGACGACCCCGAACAGAAGCAGTCCGAGAGCCAGAGGCTTCCAGTCGGAGGTCCTCTTCCCATCGATGGACATCCTCTTCGATATGGGGAACAGGATGAACAGCTGGGATATGCCTGCGAGTATCAGGAATGCGATCATGGCGTTCCTTCCGACGATCTCGTCCCATCCGCTGCCGTTTATACCGAGATTCTCACGTAATTCGGCCTCACTCCATCCGGAGTTTTCGACCATGCCCGCGATGGCCGCGGCGATGTCGAAGTCTGCATTGTAGAACACGCAGTATACCGCGAAAGCAAGCACCGTGGTCGTTATGGCGGTGGGTATGACGTAACGCATGACGCTGGGGAGCACCAGGTCCTTATTGTCCGACGGTTTGGCCCACAGGGTCATGAGGAACGCCGCTATAGATACCGTCAGGAATGCATAGACGGTGTTCTGTATGGGCAGCAGAGGAGTCTTGTTGAGGAACAGCAGGAGGACCAGGACAAGGAATGCGAGAGTGAAATTCCTCATCAGATAAAGTTTGAGGATATCCCTCATGCCGCTGACAGTACGTTTTCCTTCTATGATGGCCTTCGGCAGGGCCATGAAGTTGTCGTTCACCAGGACCATGTCGGCGACGCTGCGTGCGGCCCCGCTTCCGCTTTGGACGGCCACTCCCACCTGGGCCTTCTTGATGGAGCGGACATCGTTTATCCCGTCCCCCACCATTGCGACATACTTGTCTTTCTTCCTCAGGGTCTCGATAACTTTCTCCTTCTGTTCCGGGCGCATGCGTCCGAAGATGTTCGTCTCCACGACCGTCTTCTCATATTCCTCGGGGGACATGGCCGAGAGTTCCTCTCCGGAGATTATCTTCCTCTCTCCGGGGATGTCCGCGATCTTGAATATGGCATCGACCGTCTCCGGATCGTCTCCGGATATGACCTTGATGTCGATCCCGTTCTCCGAGAACTGTTGGAGGATCTCCTTGCAATCGGGTCTGACCTCGTCGATTATGGAGATGACGGCAAGTACCGTCAGGTCGGGGAGGACGATATCCTCGCCACTGTGCAGGGGTGCGGAGCCTCCGGACAGGAAGACGACCGAGCGCAGTCCTTTGGAAGACAGTGCCGAGAGCTTCTCTTCTATGCCGTCCTGTTCTTTTACATGGTCTTTGAGGAAAGGCCACGCCCCCATGATGATGGTGTCATAGGAATCTCCGTTCTTTACGCGGACAGCGCTGAATTTCCTGTCGGAAGAGAACTGAACCTCGTCATCAAGTTCGTAGTCTCCCTTACCGTACTTGTCCTCGATGGCGATGATGGTACGGTTCCTGCTTCCGGTGGTCGAGACGAATTCCTTCACAAGTCTGTCTACTTCCCCGCGGTCTGCGGATATGTAGTCTATATCGTTGAAAACAAGGTTGTTGGTGGTGATGGTCCCGGTCTTGTCCATGCAGACCGTGTCCACGTGGCTCATGGATTCGACCGAACTGGAGTTCTGCAGGAGGACCCCGGAATCAGCCATGCGGACGGCGGCTATCATGTATGTCAGGGTGATCAGGAGGAACAGGGCGATAGGTACTATGTCGAGTACTATGACGGCCTGTCTGAGCGAATCGACGACGTCTATGTTCCTGAATATGTTGAGTACCACGAGCAAAGCCAGGAAGATGAATGCGAGGATCATCAGCATCTCCGTCACTGCGTTGGTCTCGACCTGGAGAGGAGTCTTCTTCTTCTCGAATTTCTTCGCACTCCTGAGCATCTTGGAAGAGAAGGTGTCCTCCCCGACCTTGTTGACGATGAACCAGCATTCTCCAGATATGCAGTACGATCCGGAATACACCGTGTCGCCCTCGTGCTTCCTCCTGGTGCTGGATTCCCCTGTAAGGAGGGATTCGTCCATCTCCAGCATCCTCTCGTCGACGATTATGCCGTCCACCTGTGCCTGATCCCCGGGACTGAGGTATATCGCATCGTCCATGACGATGTCGGAACGGTCTATCTCGACGATTCTGCCATCCCTCATGACCTTGACCTTAGGCCTCATGAGAAGGGCGATCTTGTCGAGACGTCTCTTGGCCTTCATCTCCTGTATCGTGGATATGAGGACGTTGAAGAGGATGACGCCCGTGGCGGCCATTGCGTTTATGTAGTCCGGCTTCTCGGGCATGACTATAAGCAGGGCTCCGAGGATGAACAGGATGAGGTTGAACGGAGTCGCTAGATTCTTGATCAGGATATCCAGATAACTCCGACTCGATTGATCGTCGGTATCGTTCGATCTTCCTGAAACTTTCCTCTTTTTCACCTCTTCAGAGGACAGTCCCTGCGGTTGCATAGCCCTGTATTCCAACTTATTATCTTTAAAGTTATTATTATATCAACTGCACTCATGTCGTTTCGTATAACTATATAGATGATTAATCATCAATTATTATACGGGATCCTTTCGGCATTCATTCTCATTTTCTGTATGATTCCAATGTCTTCTCCGTTCTTTCCTCTATGATATCCATCGGAAGCGGGTCGAATTCCTCTGTCTCATCGAGCACCAGCCACTGGATGAAACATTTGGCTTTGCGTTTGTATATGAGCTCGGCCACATGGGCATAGACGCTGAGCTGCAGTCTGTATTCGTTCTCGTTATCCTTGGAGACGTCGTTCTTCCAGTCGTGGATCTCCACAGTATCCTTTCCGAGGGCTATCAGATCGATGACCCCCCTCAGGGTGACGTTGAGTCTGTTGATCGGAAGGGAGCAGTCCACTTCCGCATCGAGCTCATGTTCTCTGCGGAGGTCTTCGATTATCCTGCCGGCCTTTACGATTTCGGGATATTCCTCCAGGATCCTCTGGTCGACGGATATGCCTCTGACTAGAAGTTCGGCGTATTTGTGGACGGTGATCCCGTAGTTCTTTCCTTTGGGTCCGATCGCCTCATCCGATTCATCCAGTTCGGTCCCTCCCCCGTCCACATGCATGATGCTGTGGACTCCGATGTTCTTCCTGCGGGGTTTTATTTCAGGAAGGGTCGGTTTTTCGACAAGGGTCCGGGATTCCTCTACATGATCGGAAAGGGCGATATCCAAGGGAATGCTCGTTTTCTGTTCATTCCTCATCGCGAAGTGCGTGAAGAAACAGGAAGGTTTATCCCCGGCAATCATTGTGACGTACTGCGACGCCCTCGATATCGCGACGAAAAGAAGCCTCTTCTCCTCGCTGTAATCCTTATCCTGCGCCTTGATGGCCAGGTAGGTCTTCCAGGAGGTCTTGACCATCTTCTCTCCGTTGAATTCCACGACCTCCTTCTTACTTCTCACTCCGATGACATCGTTGAACATGAACGATTCCGTATCGGATCTGGTGTTGGGGAATGCATACGTGTCGACCCCGGGAATGATCACTATGGGGTATTCGAGACCCTTCGATTTATGCATGGTCTGGATGATGACGGCATTTTCATCAGGCATCCCGTCGATCTTGTAAGTCGTATTGTCATCCATGTCCGATTCTATCATTTTGATCACATCGGATATGGTCATGAGCGACGAACGATGTGCCTTGGATATCACGGACATTATGGTCTGGGTATTGTCGTTGTCGAGACCGTAGAACTTGAATACGGTGGCTATGAGGTCTGTGATCCTCCTCCTTTTCTTGCGGAGTTCGTCCCTCAGTCTTTTGACATTCTCCGGTATGTGGTCGGTACCGGTCTCTTTGTCGTATGCGATCATCCATTGGATCTCGTTCAGCGGATAGTCCATATCGGCCAGGATCGGCCCTATCCCCCACGTGTCGCGGTCGTCGTTCACGTACCTCAGCCATGCCAGGAGCAGTTTCCCCTCCCTGGTGGACATGACCTCCATGTCCCCCTGGAGGAAGACGGGGATCCCGTGTTTCTCGCATTCCAGGAAGATGTTCTTACAGACCTTTGCGGTCCTGCACAGGATCGCGATGTCCGAGTAACGGGCCGGTCTCGTCGATATCTTCCTGGTGGCCGGGTCTTTTTCGTATATCGTATATCTGCCGCTGTGCACATAGTTCTCGATCCTGCGGACGACCTCCTCCGGTTCGTCCAGACGCGATCCGCACTGGACCGTCTCGAACGAGGTCATGTCCTCGGGGGTGCTGTCTTCGGCATTGATGAGGGTTACGTTGGACGTGTCGCTTACTACATCCTTGCTACTGCCTTTTGCACTCAGGGCATGGAACGCATTGTCTATGATGAGTTGGGAACTGCGGTAGCTGGTCTTCAGCGGCAGGCTCTTCACATCACCTATGTCGTAGCATATGCGTACGGTGTCTTCGTTGAGATGATCGCGAAGCGACCTCACCCGCTCCTCGAATCTTGTGATGTTCTCTATGCTGACGAATCTGAATCCGTATATCCCCTGTTTCCAATCCCCGACAACGCATAGGTTTGGCTGTTTGAGTGCCATCAGGGCGATCATCAGCTGGTTGCTGTTGGTGTCCTGGAACTCATCTACGATAAGATATCTGCATTGGATCCTTTCCCTCGTCTCTTTGTCCTCGTATAGGATGATGAATGCGAACGATGCGGCGAGGCCGAATGTGAGACGGTCATCGGCCACACTTGTGCGTATGAATTCGTAATAGACGTCATGGATCATCCTGAGAAGGGTTTCCCTGCTGTCGAAGGCCGCCCTATCCAACATCTCTGGGTCTTTCGTCTTCAGGATGTATCCTTCCAAGGACAGTACATCCTTTAGGATCTTCTCATCATTGCTGTCGAGGTGCAAACCTTCCATCATTTTACGGAGGCCTTCGGTATCCCCCAGAAGGTCCTTCCCGTCGTTCCCTCCGAACCACCTTCCTATTCCCGAGGTCTCCCCGTTGCTCCGGAGAGGTATGATCCCGCGGGCCATGAGACGTTCCAGGAGTTTATACAGGGATACCGGATCCTCGTATGCAAGAGCCGCCAGATCCCCATACTCCGAAGCGTGTTCCGCCAGGAAGCGGTCCAGGAATCTTCTGAAATATGTCTTGTTGAGGGATTCGTTCTCGACTATGCTGGCACTATGGGTCAGGGTCTCTTTTTCGAACCGGAAGAACTTGCTTATCTGTCCCGGGGAGGATTTCACGATGCCGAGGCAGTACGAGTCGAAGGTCTGCACCTTCATCCCTTCGGCCGTACGCATCATGCGCTTGAATGTGAAATCGTCTATCTTATCCGCTCCCTCGCTGAAGTAGAGTCCGGATATTCCTTTCATGAGGCGGCCTCTCATCTCTTCGGCCGCATTTCTGGTAAAGGTCAGCATCACGATGTCGTCCTTGCCGACATCGTCTCTGCGGATGAGATTCAGGCACCTCTTCACCACCGTCTGGGTCTTTCCTGTTCCGGGACCTGCGTCCACTACGACCATGCCCTCGGTACAATTGATTATCGCTTCCTGTGACTCGTCCTTTATCATTCCTCTCCCTCCGAGACGGTCTTCCTCTCGGTCGCCATGCATGCTTTGCGGAAGCTGCATTTCATACAATCCAGATTTCCGGGCCTGACCGTGCTGAACGGGACGGTCCTGATCCTCAATGCTTCCCTGTAATCCTCGTTGAGGCGTTCTATGAAATCCTCCATGCTGTCGGCTGGCACATATACCGTACCTTCGTCGTCTATCACGTAGGGGTCGGACATCTTCTTCAAGAAGGTTTTCACAGAGCCTTCCGTGGATCCGGTTATTTTACAAATATGGTTTATGCATTCTTCCGAATCCTGCCAACCGTCATAGGCAGACATCTCCTTGAGGTATGAGACGATCTCGTCCCATTTTTCCGATATCTTCTTTCCCTTCTTGGAGGCGTAAGCCCTTCTTACGGGGGAATCGTCGGAGAAGACGAGGTCGTCGTGGTTCTGGGACATCAATTTGACACGGCGCACATTGCGGTTTATGTCAAAGCCTTCCCCGGTGGATTCTATCTCGTTGTCTCCGACGAACAGCAGGTTGAATGATGCGCTCTTCATTCCCGAGTTCCTGCTGAGGACGGCAAGATATATCAGTGGCTGGAATTCGCAGAAATTATCCGATCCGCGGTCGAATCCTTTAAGGATGTCATCTCCCGACTTCGGTTTTCCGGTCTTGTAGTCGAATATGTCGCTTTCCACGCGGGCATCGAATTTCGCATACATGTGCTCGGGGACGTCCATTTCGGATTCCGTCAGTGACGAGCACCTCTCCAGACCTTCTTCCACCATGAAGCGGTTGCGGAACCTCTCCTTCCTATCCGATATCATCATGTCCAGGGGGACGTCCGCCGGCCGTATCTGGTCGATGTACTTCATCAGATTGGATATGAATATGCTGAATCTGCTGCGGTCCAGCCCCTCCATGCATTCGCTGGACAGGCCGGAGTAGAGCGAATCCATCTTGTTCAGATAGTATTCCGCACCTTTCTTCTTCACGACATCCGGATAGCAGAAGTACATCTCCGCGAAATCATGGAGGCAGTTTCCGAACACGGTGTATTCGTTGTCCTCCGATTTCAGTATCCCGTCGTAGAGGTATTTGATCGGACAGTCCGAGAACGCGTTGTATTTGCTCTTGGAGAATCCTTTGTCGGACTCGTCGCTGCTTTCGAAGCCTTCCGTCCCCTTGGACGGGAACACGACCTCCGTCTCGGCGTACCACGACCCTTTCCTATATTCCCGACATATGTCGCGGAACCCTCCGATCTTTTTGACGGGGTTCCCTTTCCTGTCTACGAACAGGTCGATTATATGGCGGCAGGGCTGGGTCGCTTTTCCGTCGGTCATCGGCTTAATCGCATAGATTCTGCAGTCTCCCTGCTGGAGGAGGATGCCCATGCGGTCGGCGTTCTTCTCCGCCTCCGCCTGGGGATCGACATAGTCCTTCCCGGACGTGTTGATGTCCCAGCTGCTGTCCATTCCGGCGAAGACCACGAGGGGCCTGTCCACATAGGCAGAGTTCCTGCAGTCCGCCAGAAGCACACCCTGTTTCTCATCGTCGGGGATCTGCTCGTTATGGCGGAGGTCCTCCACGTTGTTGACCGCATAGATGATCTCGTTAGTCCTTCCGGGCGTTATCTTCTCGTCGAATATATCCAGATCCTTCAGGAGGATCTCGATGGACGGACGCAGGTGCTTCAGATATTTCCTGTCGCCCACGATGCGTTCGAGGGCCTCGCCGTAGGTGTACTTCCCGATATCCCTCATCGTCTCTATGAGAGAGACGGTGACCGGGTCGCGAGGCTCCTCTATCGGGACCTTGCTGAGGAGATAGTTGTCGAACTGGGTCTTCAGCCCGTTTCCGGAGGAGGTGTCCCTGGCACCGTATCCAGAGAACAGGTCGCGGACGTCGGAGACGCGGAGGGTCCCGTATCCGTGGGCGAGATTGATGAACTGTAGGAAATCCCTGACCTGTGACAGGTCCTTGACGCTGAGATTGTTCTTGAAGGGGATCTCGTTCCTGTACAAGGCGGCTCTCACCGCATCCGCTACAGGGCTGTCGGAATCGAGGACGATGGCGACGTCGGTCGGGTCCATGTCCTTCACGAGGTCCACTATGCTGTCCGCGATCTGTCTGTCGTTGCCGATCGCATAGACCGTGTCGATCTCGTAGTCACCATCCTTGAACGGCTCTATGATCTCCATGCTGTCGGAATACATGTGTTTGTCGAGGTCGTTGAAGAAATCGAGACCGATGGTCGCCACCTTCTTTCCTTTGAAGAAGGCATCGTTCCGATATTCGTAATCGGCCATGCTGCGTTCCCTGGTCGGAAGGAGCCTGTACGACGCCCATACCTTCCTCGAACGTGCGGAATGCAGGTATTTTTCCACATCCTCGGTGTATTTCCTGATGTCACGGATGTTGAGGATCTCGCTGTAGATGGATTTGAAGTCCAGGTCGGTGTCCTTCATGATCGCATGGACGATGTCAAGGTCGGACATGACGGGGCATCCCAGGGTGAAACCCTCCCTCATGGCCGCCACCTCTTTCGCCGTGTAGGCGAATCCGTTCAGACGCGGCTCGTCCACCCTCGCATTCAGCGCGGTGGCCAAGGCCGCATCCACGGTTATGACGACGTCGAACTCCTTGGCCTCCTTATACAATTCCTCGATGGTCTTGGCGGTCTTCATTGCGATCATCCTTTGTTTGGGAGATACGGGGTCTCCTGTACGGCATATGCCGTTCTATCGGATGGGGCATGGCCACAGTCGGATAAAAGGGGTAGGATGTTATTGCCGAGGAACGTTTCCCGGAAAGATCCCGACACGGGTCAGGGCCATGCAATCCCAGTATTTTGCGGAATGTCATCCGGATTTGACATAATCCATATATATCCTGACATCGGATTTTAATCGTAAGGAGCAGGAAACTCTTGTCTGAGTCCTTCCCCGGCCCGAGAATCGGGCCGGGGGGGGTGAGGATTTTTTCCTGACCGTCGGACCTCCGGCGCATCGCGCCCCGAGTCCGGATCCCGCTCCTAGGAGCAGGATCGCAGATGCACGGGACAGTTTCCTCCGCCTTATGCAAGGCGGACCGGCATATCCACGGAATCCACATCAGCGCACGCTATGTCCGTGTCATGTCGGTTTCAGGTCCCGCATCCGATCCTAAAGAGGTCTCGGATAGGGGGTCGGGACGGCACATCGTTATGACCGGCATCGTATTCTCCGTCATTCCGCGGCCTTCATATCGATTTCATAAGGGATGACAATGAAAGCAGAAACAAAAATGATCGTCGCGGCGGCGGTCGTCGCCGCGCTCTGCCTGACGGCCGTGACGTCCGTCACCCAGTCGTGGTTCTCCGACGAGGAGCATGCGACGGTCGACGTGACCACCGGCAAGGTGGACATCAGGGCGGAGGCCGGGGAAATCAGCCTCTACTCCCTGGGTGTGGAGGTAAGCGACAGATTCACCAACGGCGGGACCGCCGCCGTAGGATATTCCGCAGCGGACGGCATAACCGTCACCGCGTCCGACATGACGCCCGGCGACAGTTTCGATTTCTTGATGAATGTTTACAACCTGAGCACCGTATCCACCCTCTACAGGATGGTCTGTACGGTCTCCGGGGAGAACAGTTCCGAGTTCTCCATATCGGTCGGCGGGGCCGCCATTACAGGGTACTTCAGCACCGAGTGGGCGCTGCAGGCGGCCACCGACGGCGGCGAGCGCCTCATAGAGGCCGTCGCCGTGTCCGTGGGGCTTCCCACGGAGGCGACGCAGTCCGCCACCCTCAGCATGACGCTCAGGGCGGAGGCGGTCCAGAGCAACGCATCCACCGATATAGTGGGGATCTCCAACGCGGCCGAGCTCCGTGCGTTCGCCGCCGAGGTGAACTGCGGCAACACCTGCGAAGGGAAGACCGTGAAACTCCTCGCAGACATCGACCTGGAGAACGAGGATTGGACCCCCATCGGGACCAACGCCGATTCCGGCAACAAGTTCAAAGGAGTGTTCGACGGACAGGGGCACACCATATCCAACCTCAAGATAACGCAGACCGAGAACCTCTATCGCGCGTCCGGTCTCTTCGGCGCCCTGAACGGGACCGTCAAGGACCTGGTCGTCGACGGGGCGGAGATAAATGCCCGTTCCGGACCCGCGGAAGGCAGGGATTCCACCGACAACGGTATAGCCGTCGTCGCCGGCTCCGTCTATAACTACGGGACCATCGAGAACGTCACCGTCCTGAACGCCGACGTCACCGGAAACAGGTACACCGGCGGTATCGCCGGATACGTCTACGGGAACATCGTCGGATGCACCGTGAAGGACTCCTCCATCAGTGCGGCCCCCGACGATTTCACCGGGGCATACGACAACGGTGACAAGGTCGGAGGCATAGCCGGTTATGTGGGAGAGGGCAGCAACTCCGTCCGTGACTGCAGCGCCGTCGGCGTGACCGTAAAGGCGTACCGCGACGTCGGAGGCATCGTCGGGGCGACCTACGGCGACGTCACCGGATGCACCGTGAAGGACGTCAAGGTCATCGCGGACCAGCTGGGACATGCGAACAAGAACGTCAACAGCGGATCCGTGGTAGGAAGGCATCTGAACGGTACCGTGGACGACAATTCCGTCGCCGGGACCCAGACCTTCGAGTACATCGGATGCGTTCCGAACGGGACTGTCGTGCTCGGCGAAGGGATATCCGTGGCGGTGAGGAGCGTCGACTCGACCTCCGGCATGACCGTGTCCGGGAGCGGAAAACTGGTCTTGGACAATGTCGTCATCGCCGCATCGTCGGGTTCCGCCCTGACATTGGAGGACGGGTCCGACATCGTACTGGAGATCGTCGGTACATGCTCCCTCACCGGTGCGGCAGGAGGGAACGGGATAACCGTTCCGGAGACCTCCAAGATAACGATAACCGGAAATACCCTCACGGCCGTCGGAAACGGAGGCTACGAGTACAGCGGTATAGCGGAGAGTGTCTACATATCCACTGTTTCCGAGAGATACGGCAACACTGACGATTCGTCATACCTGGATAAGTACGGGAGCGGTATCGGAAACGCCTTCAGCACCACGGGGACCATCATCGTCTCGGACATGGCCTCGTTGACCGTCGAAGGATACGGATCCCGCGCATACGGTATCGGCGGAGACGGATCCTCCGTGACCATCAAAGGTTCCACCGTTGAGTATGCCCGCGGCGGATTCGCCCAGTCGAAATTCCTGTGTGACGCGAACTACGGCAAAAGCGAAGCCGAAGGCGCTCCCGGAATAGGAGGCCTGAACATAACCATCTCCCATTCCGTGATAAAGGGTGTCGACGGAGGGAGCAAGGCCGCCGGTATCGGGGCCAAGTACCACGATCCCACGACCATAGTGGTCAAGGACTCCGTCCTCGGAACCGAATCCACTTCGATAAACGGAGGTAACGCATCCGCCGGTATCGGAGGAAGCCGTCAGAACGAGATCGCCAGCGAGGATTATGTCGACCAGCCGATATCCGTGACCATCGAGAATTCCCAGGTCAATGCAAACGGCGGTATATTCGGGGCAGGGATAGGTTCCGGATACGATACCCGCTGCCAGTCCAGTCAGCCTACCTGTACCGTGGTCATAACCGGTGATTCCGTCATCGTCGCGAAGGGCGGTGACCGTGCCGCAGGTATCGGTACGGGATTCCATTTCGCAGCTCTTGCAGGACACATCTCCGACACGGTGAATGTCGACGGCGTCCATTCCGGAACGAAGTTCTACAAGAGTAACGGGAACTACACCCTGGCCCAGGACGTAGGATACGGTGTCGTAGACATGTCCAAGGAGATGAGGGGCCTAACGCCTGTGTTCGAGGTGGGCGGATCTGTGATCGCCAGTCCCCCGATCGCGAAGGCAAGCGATTCGGGACTGTGATAAAACCGGGGTCTTCCGACCCCTTCTTAAGAAACATGCGGCCGGCATATGCCGGCCGCTGCCTTGATCGAAGGTTTTCCAGTGTATCAGCTCTTCTTTTCTTCAGAGCTGCCCATCATGTCCGTTCCATGATGGATGTCCCCCCGCACAGGGGATGCGGTTCATCTGGATCCGGCGATGTACTCGCGGAGTCCCTTTATCTCGTTCTCTGCTTCGCGGAGCCTGCGAACGGAGGTCTCAAGCTGTCCGGACAGGGCCCGGCAGCGTTCCTCCAGTTCGCGCACGTGGTCTTCGCTCTCACGGCAGTGGCAGGTGAGTTCCCCGATGTTGCGGTGCATCATGTCCGCCTGTTTCTTCAGTTCGGAGATCTCCGATCTAAGGTCGTAGTTCTCCGCCCCGAGTCTGCGTGCCTCGTTCTGAATGGAGTTGAGTCTTCCTGCGGTCACCGTTACGCGGGTCTCGTCGCAGGACACCCCGTCCTCCGGATTCCCGAGGGCCGCCTTGGCGGATGCGAGTTCTTTCCTCAGGGCCTCGATCTTGGCGTTCTGGTCCTCTATGATGCGGGTCTTGGCATCGTTTGCCTTCCTCAGGCCGGCGACCTCCTCGTCCTCCGTCTCCTCCGCCTGTCCGCCATTGGTCAGCCTTATGAGGAGCTGGTTGCGTTCCATCTGCAGGAAGCGTTTGGATACGGTCAGGTTGTTGACCTTTATCGGGTCGGTCTCCCCGTGCAGCTTCTCCTCGATATCGTCCAGTTCCGCCTGGTTCTTCTCGAGTTCCTTTCTTATCTTTTCCTCGCGCGGATCCTCCGGCTCCTTCTTCCTGGCCTCTTCCAGGCGGTGTTCCAGCTCCGCCAGTTCGGCGCGTATGGGACGAATGGATATGTTGAGGGTCTGCGCACGGCTGGAGTCCGGCCTCTCCGCTATGGCCGCCTCCGCGCTTCTGATCCTGTTCCTGCAGGATTCTATGCGCTCCTCCAGTTCCGTCACCGTCATCTCGTCTGCCATGTCCGACGGATATGTGGGGCTCGGATATACAATGTATGCCGGTCAGGGGATCCTTTCCTCCACCCATTCCGCGATGTCGTCGTATACCTCCTCACGGTTGGTCTCGTTCAGGACCTCGTGTCTCGCGCCCTCGTAAAGCTTCATCCTCGGGTCGAGTCCCGCCTTGCGGAGACCGTCCCTCGCCTTCTCCACGCCCTTGCCGAAGTCCCCTATCGGGTCGTCCTTCCCCGAGAGGAATATGACGGGAAGGTCCTTCGGTATCCTGTCGAAATCCTCCCCGTCCTCCAGCCTCTTTATCATGGTGAGCAGGTCCCTGAAACCTCCGGCGGTGAATCTGAAGGTGCAGAGCGGGTCCTCGTTGTACTTCCTGACGGTCCTCGGGTCGCGGGAGATCCACCTGTTCTTCATGTCTGGGACTTCGAAGTGTCTGTCGTTGGACTCCAGTATGGTCTTGTTGAGGAACGGACTCACGTAGCGGACCCCCTTGTGTCTGCAGAGGTATCTGGATATGAACAGCCCCGTCTTCACGGATATGGGGGACTGGTTGCCGGTGCCGACGAATATCGCCCCATCCAAATGGTCACCGTACTTCGTTATGTAGCGTCTTGCCACGAACGACCCCATGCTGTGTCCGAGTAGGAAGAGCGGCGTGTCCGGGTATTCGGATTCGATCCTCTTCGTGACCTCGAAGAGGTCGTCCACCAGGACGGCGTCGCCGCCTTCTTCGGCGATGAAACCGAGGTCGTTCGGAGTGGTGTCCCCATGACCCAGATGGTCGTGTCCGTAGACGGCGATGTTCCTCCCGTTGAGGAATCTCGCGAAATCCGAGTACCTTGTTATGTGCTCTATCATCCCGTGGGATATCTGCAGGACGGCCTTCACGGTGCCTTCCGGTACCCATCTGCAGCAGTTGAGGTCTGTATCTCCGCGGGTCGACGGAATCCTGAAGTTCTCGAGGGTCATGATACGTCATCGGAGTGTACGTTTTTATAGATGATAGCGAAAGACGGGACAATCCGTTAAATCCGCGTCCTGCATAGGCGTCCCCATGGACCCCGGAGAGATAGAGAGGAGGTGGAGGCCCGAAGGCTTCCATCCGTCGGACGGAAGCGATTGGGACGGGCGGGTGCAGACCTTCGACGGCCCCATACCGGGAGAGGACGACCCGTTCGTCTCCCTGGTCATACGCATCGCACATCCGGACCCGTCGTGGACGGACGTCCTCGACATCGGCTGCGGGACGGGAAGATATTCGCTGGCACTTTCGAAGAGGGTCCGTTCCATCACCGGGGTGGACGTATCCCCGGCCATGACGGAGGCCGCCTCCAGGAAGGCGGAGGCATCGGGTATCACGAACGCGGAGTTCCGCGCCATGGACTGGTCTGTCGCGGACACCGGGAGACTCGGAAGATACGGTCTCACCATAGCACATATGACGCCGGCCATATGCTCCGCCGGGACGTTCGCCAAGATGCTGACGGTCTCCCGCGGGATGTGTTTCCTCGCCGGATACGTCAGCCGCGAGAATCCGATCTGGGACAGGATCTACAGGATAGTCGGGAAGGACGGTTCCAAGACGGAGTCGGACAAACTGCTCTATTCCCAGGACATCCTCTGGAAGATGGGGCTGCTCCCCCGTATAGAATATATCCGGAAACACCGTTCCCGCAGGATATCGATGGAGGAGGCGTACAGTACGTACGTCGGCGGTGCCCGCGGATTCACGGACCTCGACGGTTCCCAGGAGGAAGAGATCAGGGGCTATCTGGACGGCATCTCCGAAGACGGGTACATACAGGACTCCTCCGATCCGCTGATAGGTGTCCTCTACTGGGACATGTCCGGGAGGGATGATTGACATGAACGAGACGAACGCCAAACTGGTGGAGGACCTCATGATATCCTGTATAGGGTGCAAGAGGTGTCTCAAGGCCTGTCCGTCCTATGCGAACGGGGGGTGCGACCCATATTACGTGATGCACGGCTGGGACGGGAACGTGAAGGCCTGCATAGGGTGCGGGAAGTGCAGCGAGGTCTGTCCCGCCACCGATCCGAAGACGGTCATGCTGCACATAAAGGCGGAGGCTCTGGGCCTCCCTGTACCGGAGGCCTTTGTGAAATACGGGTATGTAATACCTCCCGCAGACCCGTCCTGGAAGGAAGGTCTTCCGGAGATACCCGAGGGCAAGGACATGTACCTTCTTCCCGGATGCATAGTCAACGGGAGACTGCCCTATCTGAAATATGCGACGGCGAGGGCGTTCCAGGCCGTCGGAGTGGGGATAAAGGAGCTCTCCGATAACAAGTGCTGCATGTATCCGATACCTCTGCGTTCCATGACCGATGTGGAGAGGAACAGCGTGAAGTACAGGATGCGCAACAGGATGCAGGGCCGTGAGGCCGTCACCCTCTGTGCCGGATGCTGCAACGAGTTCGCCCGCGGAGGTGTGTACGCCCCCCACGTCTCCACCATACTGGCACGTTACTTGGAAAGGATAAGGGGGCTTCCCGGACTGAAGGGGCTGAAGGTCGCGCTCGAGCCCGGATGCAGTGCAGAGCGCTTCATGAAGGACTTCGAGGCCGTGGTACGGGCCACCGGGGCGGAACCCGTCGGGAACAGGTACGGGTGCTGCGGGAAGAACATCCCCGGCGTCAAGGACGCCCTCATGAAGGAGAGGCAGGAGGAGTGCGCCGACGCCGATGCGATCGTCGCCGGATGTCCCAACTGCATGGTGTTCTACGATGCCGTCCCCGGGGGGAAGCCCGTCATACATCTGACGGAGCTCGTGGCCCTCGCGGCCGGGGATTCGGAGACCCAGATGTATCATTCTCTGAAGATAAGGTCCGAAGACCCGAGGGTCTCCTCGATGCTTTCGAAGTAAGGTTTCCTTGCAAGGATTAAAAAACAGGAGCGTCGTGGGGGCGGACATGGGCGACAAGATCTATGTGGTGGAGACCATCAGCGACGGTTCCGAAGGGTTCCCATATGACGAGATCCTGTCGATAGGCGTATGCGCTGTCGACTTGGATGCCGGCGACTTCGAATCCGTCTACGATGCCTACATACAGGTGGAGCCGAAATACGTCGGCAAGCCTAAGTTGGACTATGCGGAGAAACAGGGTCTGGAGGTCGCACAGCTCTATAACGGGACCCCGTTGGAGCTCGTCGCCAAGGATTTCAGGGCCATCGTCAAGGATAAGTTCGTCACCAGCTACGATATCCGTCAGGAATTCACCAAGTACCTTACCAACGATCCCTGGGACATCACCTTCGAGTCCCATATAATGCCGTCCATAAGCTCCCGCCAGCCCATCAGCCTCAGATGCAAATACCCGGAGGAGGAGCCGGAGATAATCCGCAAGGCCTATCGCAGGATGTTCAAGAACGATCCGGCCAATGTAGGGAGGGACAGGAGTGCATTGGCCCTCGCCCAGATGGCATCGCAGATCGCCATAGAACTCCGCTCCCGCGGTAAATATTGACGGTCACCTGAGTCCGAATATCCTGAGGGATCCCAGATAGACGTCCGCCACGGATGCTATCGCAGTGCAGATGTATAGTCCGCCGAAGAGTATCAGGGGGACGGCCATCATTATGGCGCCCAGTATGCCGGACATGTTCAGGAGGACCATCATGCTTACCAGTATTATGAAGAACACGAGTCCTGTGACGAGGAACTTCCATCCTTTGCTGTCCCTGCGGTCCTCGTAGATCTGACCCAGTCCCAGTATGCCGAAGAATGCCGGGACCACAGCGAGTATGAGGGCCACCGTGAGACTCTTCTTCCTTTTCTTCAGCTGTCTTTCGTATTCATCTCTGGGTCTTTCGTAGTTCCTGCCTCCGTATGCGGGCTCCGTCTGGTCGAGGTCGTCCCTCGGTACCTCCGTGTAACATTGGGGACAGGTGAGGGATCCCTTCGGGACAACGGCGCCGCAGTTGGGGCAGCGTCTCGTCATCCATGGACCTCCTTGAGCCGGAATGCGTTGCAGACCTCTGCGGCGACCATCTTGTCGCCGTCGTAGGCCCTCACCTCGACGGAGTAGAGGGACTTCGACTTGTTGATGAATACCGCCTCTGCCACGATCTCGTCGCCTCTCCCGGGACGGTAGTAGTTGATGTAGTTGTTCTGGGCCACCGCATGGCCGTCGATGTTGGTCAGTATCGCGAAGCAGTGGTCCATCACGCCGAAGATGGCCCCTCCGTGCCAGAATCCGTTGCTGTTGCGGTCCTGGGGTCTCACCTTCATCTTTACGGAGACTTTTTCCATGGAGATGCTGACCGGCTCCATGCCGTTCATCGCGAAGTAGGGTGCGTTGAGCATGTCGGTTATGCTGTCTATGAATGCCATGGCATCCTCGGAAACGTATCTCGAGGCGGTCTCCTTGTCCATGATATGTGATTGCAGGACCTGTTTATTAAAATTTATAGGATGTCCGGAAGGACCTTCATGCCGATTCGTATGGCAAATATCCGGGTGATTAACATCTTCAGGTTAAGAAACCGTCTTATCCTTCGAACCTATCGCCCTTCCAGCCATGTCCGAGAGAGTGACCGTCACCGAGCTGAACACCCGTGTGAAGGAGGTATTGAACAACACCAAGGAGCTGAACGACCTGTGGCTCCTGGGGGAGATATCCAACCTCAAGAAGTACACTTCGGGCCATTATTATTTCACGATCAAGGATCCCGGCAGCGAGATACGTGCGGTCATGTTCCGCAGTTCCCGGGCGAGGATCGATTTCGAACCGTCCGACTCGATGAAGATCGAGGCATACGGACATCTTGACATGTATGTCGAGAGGGGATCGTACCAGTTCATAGTCGAAAGCATGAAGCGTTCCGGTATAGGGGAGCTCTATCTGAAGTACGAGGCCCTCAAAAAGAAACTCGATGGCGAGGGTCTGTTCAGGCAGGACCGTAAGAGGAAGATTCCCCAGTATCCGAAGACCATCGGGGTCGTGACATCCCCTACCGGTGCGGTCATCCACGACATAATCACCACCACGGGCCGCCTCTACCCCGTGGACATACTTCTGGCTCCCGCACAGGTACAGGGCGATGGCGCATGGAAGACCATAGTCGCGGGGATAGAGCTTCTGAACAGGGTCGGGGTGGACGTCATAATCGTCGGACGCGGAGGAGGCTCCCTCGAGGACCTGTGGCCTTTCAACGAGGAGCCTGTGGCAAGGGCCATCGCCGCATCGAAGGTTCCGGTCATCTCATCGGTCGGCCACGAGACGGATTTTACAATAGCGGATTTTGTGGCGGACGTACGTGCCGCCACCCCTACGGCGGCCGCACAGATAGCGGTGCGCGACAAGGGGGAGATCCGCAGACAGTTGGAGGATTTCACGGTCAGGATGAACAAGGCCCTTACTGCGGTGACGGAGAGGATGAGGGGACGTTTCATGGTAGTCGACTCAAAACTCTCCCCGCAGAAGGCCAGGGACAGGGTCGACATGCTCCTGATGAAGCTGGACGATATGTCGTCCAGGATGGCCGGCGCCCTGTCCAAGAAGACCATGGAGATGCACAGGAGGCTGTCATCCGCCGATGCGAGGCTGGTGCCGGCCCTCGGGAGTGTGGTCTCTGGAAAGAAGATGTCCTCGGAAGCGGTCTTCTCGAGGATAGGTCCCGCCATCAGTACTATGATGGGGACGAAGAGGGCATATCTCGAAAGGACGTCCGCACGTCTGGATGCGTTGAGTCCCTACAGCGTCCTCGAGAGGGGTTACAGTTTCGTGGCCGGTCCCGACGGAAGGGCGGTCACTTCGGTCAAAGGTCTGCATGCCGGGTCTGTCATAACAGTCAGGATGCGCGACGGAAAGGCCGAGGCCGAGATCAAGGATAAGGAGGAGTTCGAATGAGCGAGGAAGTAGACAAGATGAGTTTCGAGGATAGCATGAAGACGCTGGAGGACCTGGTCAAACAGCTGGAGAGCGGAGAGCTTGACCTGGACAAGAGTCTGGAGGTCTATGAAAGGGCCGTGGTCCTCCGCGATCACTGCAAGAAGATCCTCGACGAGAGCGACCGTAAGGTGCAGACCATCATGGAGACGGCATCCGGCATCGTCAAGAAGGATTTCCAGGTCAACGAATGACCCAGAGGTCCAAATCTTTGGACCCGCACCAGTTCTCCGATACGGCGTAGAGTTCGGTCTTCTTGAAATAGGCCAGACCATAGGCGAGGCGCAGCGCCCCGCTCAGTTCCCCGTCACGGATGTATTTGGCGTTGTATGAGCCGAAGGTGTTCCTCAGAGCAAGTGCCAGTATGCTGACCGCATCATGTCCCCTCACCGCATCCCACGGGTCGTCCAGGCTTTTAAGCATGTTCCTGACCTGATCCGCTATCGTCTGTTTGGGATACATCTGAGCCATCGATTGCGCATATACCTCCGAGACCATTCTGGGTATGTCGGTCTCCAGGGTGTGGCTGTTGACGAAGCGGGAGTGGTCCAGGTCTTTGAAGCTCAGATTCATCCCGCGTCTGTACGATATATACATCAGGGCGCAGACGGGACTGGCGGCCCTTGCGATGGCGTCCGACAGCTTCCCGTGTTTCTCCTCGAAGTTTCTCAGCTTTTCCGGATCCGCATATTCCGACATGACGTCGTCCAGGGCCTTGGAGCACATCATCATGGATTCGATGTCGTTGCGGTCGGTCTCGAACAGGGGCGGGGACTTCCTCCTTCCGATGAGGCCGTCTATATCCTTGTCCGTTATGCCGACGACCTTCGAATCCCCTCTTCTCGTCTGGCACTCCGTCACGGAACGGCGTACGTTGTCCTTCGAATGGGCGATGAGTATCCTGACACCCTCCTTGTCGGTGAATTTGGAATAGAGTCTGCTGTCGGTTACCCCTTCCACCACGAGGACGGTCCCTTTGAAGACGGACCTCATCATCGAGATCTCGTTAGCAATATCGCTTGCGGATAAATTGTCAATCATTTCCAGCAGCCTTCAGTTCGACGGCGATGTCCCAGTCATCGTGTATGATGGAGGGCGAATGTGTGGCCACGATCATCTGCAGGTTCCTTACCCTCGCCACGTCGTCGAACGTCTTGCCCAGCTGCTGCTGCCAGGAGACGTGGAGGGAGACCTCCGGTTCGTCTATTATCACAAGAGAGCCGGGTTCCGTCTTGAACAGTATCATGTAGAACAGGATGAGGATCTCCTTCTCGCCCGAGGAGAATTTGGACAGGGGTATGACGGTACCGCTCTTGTCCATGCGGGCCTCGAAATACCCTCTGTCGTTGATGACCACCGTCTTGTTGACGTAGATCGTGTTGACTATGTCCTTGAACACGATGATGCTCTCCGCGAACATGTAGTATCTGTCCACGTAATCCTCGAGGGAGAGTGCCAGGGCCCTGTAGTCTTCGCGGTATTCGCTGATCTCGTATCTGCTTGGCGGGAACCTGTATCCGGCAGGTATGGTGGGTCCGAACCCTGCCTGTTTTATGAAGTCTATCTTGGCCTCCAGGTCGCGGAAGAGCTTGTCCATGTCGGCGTCGCTGAGTTCCCTTCCGTCGTCCTCGACCTTCCTGGGTTCCGAGTCCTTCATCGCCTGACCGATCTTCTGGGACAGTTCCGTCATGTAGATCATCAGGGACGGTACGATGTGTCCCTCCCCATCGGTCGTGTACATCCTCTCCGGACCTACGTAGATGCATTTCATCGTGTTGCGAAGCTCCTCTACGCTCATCTCCTCCTCGAGTTCGGCCTTCTGTCCCAGGATGTTCAGTTCCTGGTTGTTGTTCTCGACGATGATGTTCGTCCCGTTGTCGAACATGAGGTCCATCCTCTCGAAGGGGCATGTCCTGACCTCTTCGAGGTTTCCCTCCAGGATGTTGTATACGAGCTTCATTACCGTGGACTTGCCGAGGCCGTTCTGGGAGTGGACGAATGTGATCCTCCTGTTATCCAGGTCGATCTCGTAGTCGTACTCGTTGAAAAGCCTGTAAACGATGATTTTAGAAAGCAAATTGCCCACCTTGCCCTGATATCGGTCTGAATCTATTTGATATTAGTGGGATATGTGTCTTATTTCAGACCCGGTGTCTCATTTGTTGACAGATATCTGACGGCAGGGGCGTCGTTTACGAGCTTTTCACCGTGGATTGGCCCATGCTTACGAACAGGCCCATGTCGCGCAGTTCTTCTCTGACCTCGTCGGCCCTGGTCCTGTCGGTGCCCTCGAGATATACCAGATACGAGTTGGACACGGTGGAGAACACCCCGTCCGGGACCTTCCCCGTCATCACCCCGTCCCTGAGGATGGAATACGCCTTCGCCAGATCCTCCCCGTCCAGTTCGTCCTTGCTGTTGGATCCGGTGGTGGAGCGGTAGAAGTACGCTATCGGCAGCAGGGGTTCGTAACGGCCCTCCTCGTCGGGTCTCCCGAGTATGGAGATGGCCTCGTCCATGTCTCCCCTCAGATAAGGCGGGACGGCCATGTCGGAGTCGATGACGAACATGGCGCGCTCGAGGAGGGATTCGGCATATGCGTTGGGGTATCTGTCGCTGTACTTCTTGGCGGTCTTGACGGCGTTCTTCAGGGCCTCCATGCTCCTTTTCTTCATGTCGGCCTCCGAGCATGCGAACGCATATTCGCGGGAACATCTGTTGTACCAGCGTATCGATTCGTCGGAGACCTCTCCGTGGAGGGCGGCCTCTGTCTCGGCGACGGCCTTCTTCATGGCGTTCATGGCCCCTTTCTTATCGTTCTTGGATGAAAGCAGGACGCCGAGCGCCTCGTATGCACGCGCCCTTATGAACGGGTCGCCTGCGGGGAGTTTTCCTTCCGCCTTCAGCCTGTCGAGTCTGTCGACGGTGTCCCTGACGGTCTTCAGAGGCTCCTTGGCCTCCCCGGACGAATACTGGGCGAAGGAACGGTTCAGTATGATCATGTATGCGGCGGAGGTCTCGCAGTTCTCTGCCAGATCCTTCACCTCGTCGTAGACGTCCATGGCGGCGTCGGGGTTCCCCTTGTTCATCCATACGGATGCGGTGTCGGAGGCCTGACGAAGTGCCAGATCGCGCATTTCCGGTGATCTGTCGGCAAGTTTCTTCGCCGCACGTATGACCTTTATCCCCTCGGCCATGGACTGGCTCTCCCTCATGCTGTCTGCGAGGGCGGCCGCCAGTCTGGATTGTGCCAGGAGTCTGGATGTCCCGTCGGAGGTCCTGACGTCCTCCTGTGCCGCGGCGACATCGAAGGACGGTTCGTAGACGTCGTCGGTACCGGTCAGCGTCAGACGGATGTCGCCGCTGGGAAGCACTTCGGCGTCCAAAGAGGTCCTTCCGCACTTCTCGCAGACCACCTCCAATCCGAGCCTCTCCTCGGTCCCGCGGACCACCTCCGTCTCCAGGGCGGACCTGCCGTTGCATCTGGGGCAGGGGCAGTCGTTGCTTCTGAGGGACCTGGCGAGGGTCCACAGGTTCATTCCTCCGTATCTGTCTGTTCCGGCCATTTCACGGATGAATCGGCGGACCGGATAAATTTGTTTGCCGCCGATGTTCCGATATCCTCCGGTCTTTTTTTCGATATGCCGCACTCCAGCGATTTTTATTAATGGAAGGAGGCATAACCCGTGGCAATGGACAACAATGAGGCCCTGCAGGCCATCAGACAGAATATCCGCGACGAGAAGAACGACATCGCCGCCATACAGATCATGGACCTCGCTTCCAAGAATCAGGACGATCCGATGATCCTCCTCACGTGCTGCTCCATGTTGAGGACGATCGGGAACGATAAGGACTTCCCCGGAGTATTGTCGGTCCTGATGTCCCACATCCCTTCGGAAGAGAAATCGAAGTACGAGGTGGCTACCGGACTCATCGGTCTCGGATGTCTCAAGGATGCCGGGACGATCCTTGACGAATTGGAGGACAGCGACCGCGTCCTCAGGGCCCGTGCCGCCGTCATGCACGGGACCGACAGGGACGAGGAGGCCCTCGAGACCCTCGGGAAGATGGGTAATCTGGAAGAGATCGACCGTGTTCTCAAGGTACAGGTCCTGGGATCCCTCGGCAGACACGACGAGGCCATCGCCGAGGCCGAGGACATCCTGAAGGGAAGCGACACCTACCGTGCCGGCAGGTGCTACATCTCCGCCTTGGTCCTTGCGGACCGCGTCAAGGATGCGGCCAAATATGCGAAAGAGAGGATGAAGGCCAAGAATGCCGACGGTTATGCGCTCATGGCGTACTACCAGTGGCTCAACGGCAACTCCACCGCCTCAGGGGCATTCTCCTCGAAAGCCCTCCAGCAGGACGGACATCATATCGGTGCATTGGAGACGATAGGCTACAGTTTCTGCGACAAGGGTACATACTGGGAGGCCAAGGTGGCGGCCGGTGCGATCAACGAGATCGAGCCCGGGAATCCTGCGGTGTTCAGGATCCTGGCCATGTGCAGGAACCAGTGAGGGTTCTTGGAAAACAACGCCTGGCACATTCTGCGAACGGATGTGCCGGGCCATCATGTTCCGGACGGATACGCAGCAATATTTTTATTGTCCGGGACCCTATTATCGTTCGATACGTATGTGAATTTATATTAATATCAACATTCGAGCCGTTATAAATTGGATATAGCTAAGGTTATGTTTATCCGATTTTTAAGGCAGACGCGGTGCATACGATGTTTTTTCTTCGCATCATCCTTAGATTCCCGGGAATGCACTGCATTTATCAATTGGAAGGGAAGTAGCACTTCTCCATCATTCCCGAAAGATGTTCCGAACCCGGTATCTTACACGTATCCGATATGTGCCAGATGGGATCCGGATTCATCTGTACTTCTTGTTCACCTTGTACATGTGTCTGAGCTCCATGGCCCTTACGCGGAATCCTGCATTGAGACGGACATCCTCCCAGAACCCTCTGGTGAATATCATTATCGCAAGGACCAGTTCCATCCTTCCGAGCCACATCAGAAGACACATGAGGTACTTGGTGGCGTCCTTGAGGGAGTCGTAGTTGTCGAACGGTCCGATCTGACCGGACCCGACCCCGACGTTCGCGATGGCGGCGAAGACGACTCCGAAGTCGGTCTGTACGTCGAGCTGGGGTTCGAGGAACATGAGGGCGCAGAGTGCCACTACGATTCCGACCATGAAAAGGAAGATAGTCGATACGGCGGACGATACCTCGTTGGATCCGAGGGTCTTGTTGTCTATCCTCATGGATGTGACCATGCTCGGATGCATGATCTTGTCCATACCGGCCACTATGTACGATCTCAGGGCCATCATACGGTGGATCTTGATACCTCCGGCGGTGGACCCCGACATACCTCCGACGAACTCCACGACCAGGAGGATCATCAGACCGAGGGCGGGCCATGTCGTGTAATCGGTTATGGCGAATCCGGACGATGTGCCTGCGGACACTATGCAGTATGTGGCGTGCCAGAGACTGTCTCCGACCGCTCCCAGATTGTCTATGCTGTATGCGGTCTCGTCGCTGACGACTATTACCGCGGTGATGATGAGGGAGCATGCCACGAACCATTTGACCATCCATTTGAATTCGGAGCTCTTTCCGAGGGCCTTGTGGTCCTTGGTGAAGAACGTGCGGAACAGGAGATAGTAGTTGGTGGCCCCGAGGAACATGAAGACCAGGGTCACGAACTGGACCGCGAAGCTGTAACTCGCCATACTGTCGTTGGCAGGGAGCAGACCGCCGGTGGGTATGTTGGAGAACGCGATGCACACGGACTCGAACGGGGTCACCCCGAGGATCATCAGGATGAGGATCTCCGCGGTCGTCATCAGGATGTATATCCTCATGAAGTTGAATGCCGCATTGGAGATCTTCACGGCGTAACCGCTGGAATCGACGCCGGAGAACTCGTTGGATCCGAATCCGGCACCTCCCATCCCAAGCATCGGCAGGAGGACCGTGAAGATGATGACGACGGTTATACCTCCCGCCCACTGCATCACGGCCCTCCATATCAGGAGGCTGCCGTCTATGGCGTCCACGTCGGTCAGTATGGTGGCGCCGGTGGTGGTGAATGCGCTGACGGATTCGAAGAGCGAGTTGGCGAAAGAGAATCCGGACAGGTAGAAGGGGATGGCGAGTATGAAGAACGCTATGAGCCAGGTCTCGACGATCAGCAGGATCCCCAGCGACGGTGCCATCGGCTTGCGGTTGGAGAAGAACAGATACTGGAACAGTCCCAGAGCCAGAACGAACGGGGCTGGCCGGGCGAATACCGATGCGTCATCCCCCACCAAGGCCGCATAGAGCGCGACGACGATGAGCATCACGGCCAGCAGGACCTCCACCATGCCCAGGACCTTTATGGTCCCGCTTTCCCACCTCTCCAGGTGTTCGATCCTTCTTCTGAGGGTGGGGAAAAGCATCTTCACAGCTCCGGTATCTGGTTTCCGAGGAGCGCCGACAGTTTGATCGGGTCCGCCATATGGGTGTAGACCATGACCTGGTCGCCCTCCTGGAACTTGGTCGTCAGATTGGGGTAGAACACCTTGCCGTCCCTTATGACCGCGGTAAGGCGGACCCCCTCTGGCACTTTTATGTCTCCGAGCATCATGCCGCAGATCGGTATCCCGGGCTTCACATCTATCCCGAACAGGAAGTCGTTGGGCCGTTCCATCCTTATGAATCCGTTGGACCTGTCGTCTATGGCTATGACGGCGGCACGGGAGATCTCATTGACGATCACGCGGTGGTATCCGACAACGGATTCTATGCCTGCGTACTTGAAGATCTCCTCGTATTCCTCCATCGAGTAGCGGGAGACTATCTTCCTCGTCCCGAACCTCAGTGCCGTCATACAGGCCAGGAGGTTGCGCTCGTCCATGGGGGACACGGAGATGATGACGTCCGCCCTGTCGACGCTTTCGGAGCGGAGGAACAGGGGGTCCACGATGGGTCCGTTGACGACGATGGCCTCCTTGAGCACTTTCGACGCCTCCCTGCATCTGGCAAGGTCGTCGTCGATCATCTTGACGAAATACTTCTCAGGGCTGCTGCAGAGGGTCTTCCCGATCTCTATCCCGCTTTGTCCCGCCCCGAGGATGACGATCTCCCTGATGTCCTTCTTGACTCCTATCGCGTCGTTGAACTTCTGTATGCCCTCGTCGGTCCCCATGACGCACAGCCTGTCGTTGTTGCGGAGCTCCGTGGCCGCCACGTCGAGGATGGTCTCCTCCCCCCTGTATATGGCCACTATAGTGCATCCTTCGGGTATGTCCATGTCGATGACGGTCTTCCCGATGACCTTCTGTCCGTTCTCTATACGGAATGTGACCACACACATGCCTTTGATGCTGAGTCTGTCGAAGGTGGTAGCGTTCTCCAGGGTGGCCATCTTGATGATCTTCTCCGCGGTGATGCTTTCGGGGGAGACCAGGAGGTCGACGCTCTTCATCTCCACCGTCATGTAGTCGGGGTTCCTTATGCAGGCGATGGTGCGTATGTCGGGTTTGATGTTCTTTGCCGCGACACATATGAAAAGATTGATGGCGTCGTCCGGTACGGAACTTAGGATGACGTCGGCTTTGGTACGCTCGATCGCCTCCTTGAGGATCTTTGGATTGCTTCCATCCTCTTTGAGGACCGATACGGGAAGCGTGTTCTTGGCCGCCTCCGCCCTGACGGGGTCCTTATCGATCATGAGGATGTCGTTGTTGCGGGACGCGGCCTCGGCGGACGCCATTCCGACGTTTCCGGCCCCGACGATTATGACCTTCATTCTGACCGTCTGATTGGGTCGTTGTAATAATACCTTTTGTCATACTCCGTACAGGTCCCGCGGTCCCGTACAACCCGGGGCGTCTCATGCGCGCAATATTATTTTAATAAGGGGGACATAGGCGCCATTATGGCAAAAGCGGCAAATGACCAGGAGTTCGTCGAGCCCGAGAAGTGGAAGGAGATCGACGAGGAGTACTGGATCCAGAACAGGATGTCCAAGACGGACGAGGTCAAGGAGACCGTCGAGGGCATCATAGAGCAGGTCAGGAAGGACGGGGACAAGGCCCTCCGCGAGCTGACCAAGAAATTCGACAAAGTGGACGTCGAGAGATTCGCCGTATCCCGCGAGGAGATCGAGGCCGCCTACGAAGAGGTGGACCAGGAGGTCGTCGACGAACTCGAGAACGCCGCATTCAACATCCAGAGGTTCCACAGGATGCAGCTTCCGCCCGACATGTGGACCACCGAGGTGGAGCCCGGCATAACCCTCGGTGTCAAGAGCACTCCGCTGAACAGGGTCGGATGCTACATCCCCGGAGGACTCGCATCCTATCCCAGTACCGCACTCATGACGGTGGTGGCCGCCAAGACCGCAGGGGTGGACGAGGTCATCTGCTGCACGCCCGGACAGATCAACCCCGCCGTGCTCGTGGCCCTCGACATCGCCGGATGCGACGAGATCTACAGGGTGGGAGGTGCGCAGGCCATCGCCGCGATGGCCCTGGGTACCGAGAGCATCGAGAAGGTCCAGAAGATCGTCGGCCCCGGCAACAGGTTCGTCACCGAGGCGAAGATACTCCTGCAGGACATCGTCGGGATCGACTTCCCCGCCGGTCCTTCGGAGGCCGCGGTCCTCGCCGATTCCTCCGCGGTCCCCGAGTTCGTCGCCGCCGATCTCGTGGCCCAGGGGGAGCACGGCCCCTCATCCGCCTTCGTCCTCGTCACGGACGACCCCTCCCTGCCCGACAAGGTGTGGGAGCAGATGATGATACAGCTGAAGGACGAGCCCAGGAGGGACATCATCGCCCAGTCGATGAAGAACTCCGGGTACATCGTGGCCAAGGACATGGAGCTCGCCATAGAGATAATGAACGGGGTCGCTCCCGAGCACCTCTGCATAGAGGTGAAGGACCCCATGGACGTCCTGTCCAAGATCAGGAACGCCGGTTCCATCTTCGTCGGCCCCTACACCCCCATAGCCGCAGGGGATTATGCCTCCGGGACCAACCACGTGCTCCCCACGTCGGGATACGCCACCATGTGCTCCGGGCTCACCGTCTCCATGTTCAGGAAGACCTCCACCGTGCAGATGCTGACCAAGGAGGGTCTGGCCGCCCTCGCCCCGACCATCAACACGCTCGCCGGCGTGGAGGGTCTGCACGCGCACGCCAACTCCGTGAAGATAAGGAACGCCTGAGCGGGACCGGAGCAAGTCCTGATAAGGAAACGGGAAGGAGATAGGATGACGACCAAGACGAAGGAGATAGACCTCTACGACCGCTCCCTGTACATAAACAGGGAGATCTCGTGGCTCGGTTTCAACAAACGCTGTCTCGAAGAGGCCATGGACGACACGAACCCGGTACTGGAGAGGGTGAAGTTCCTGGCCATCTGCTACGGTAACATGGACGAGTTCTTCATGATCCGTATGCCCGGCCTCCTGGGTGCGGAGGTGGACCGTCTGGTGAACATCGGCCCCGACGCCTACGACGACGAAGGGGAGCTCATAAGCGTCCTCAACGACAAGGTCAGGGAGCTGATCGACGGGTACGAGGACTGCTGGGCCCATCTGGAGGAGCCTCTGGCCGCCAACGGCATAAGCATCCTCTCGGTATCCGCCCTCGACCCGAAGCAGAAGATGTGGGTGGACGACTACTACCAGGAGAGGCTGCATCCATTGCTGACCCCCCTCGCTCTGGATATCTCCCATCCCTTCCCGTTCATATCCAACAACTCGCTCAACGTGGCGGTCAAACTCAGGCGCGAGGACGGCGAGGTCCTCTATGCCCGTGTGAAGGTCCCCGTCGGCATCCTCCCGAGGTTCGTCAAGGTCCCCTCGGAGGGACAGATGAAACAGTTCGTCCTGCTGGAGAACATCCTCAAGGACAACATCGGGGCCCTCTTCCCCGGATTGGAGGTCCTGGGATGCTATAAGTTCAGGATCACCCGTAACGCCGACGTGAAGGTGACCATCGACGAGGCCGTCGACCTCATGTCCGCCGTGGAGATCGCCCTCGACTCGAGGGATGCGGGATTCCCCGTCAGGATGGTGGTGGAGGACTCCATGCCCTCCGACCTCGTATCCGTGTTCGCCAAGAACCTCAAGCTCAGGGACCAGCAGGTCACACGCGCTTCCGACAAGGGTATGATGCTTACCGACCTCTGGGAGATCTACGGCATAAACATGCCCTCCCTGAAGTACAAGTCGTTCGTCCCCGCGGTCCCGCAGGAGATCTCCGAGTCGGTGAGCATGTTCGACGTGATCAGACAGAAGGACTGGATCCTGTTCCACCCCTACGAGACCTTCGACACCGTCATCCGTTTCCTCAGGGAGTCGGCCGACGATCCCAACGTGCAGTCGATCAAGATCTGCCTCTACAGGCTCGGGAAGAACTCCGAGATCATCAGGCAGCTGATGAGGGCCAAGGAGAAAGGGAAGGCGGTATCCGTCCTCATGGAGCTCAGGGCCAAGTTCGACGAGGTCAACAACATCGCCCTCGCCCGTGAGCTGGAGAAGATCGGTGTCCACGTGGTCTACGGGCCTGTGAACCTCAAGGTCCATTCCAAACTCCTGCAGGTCGTCAGGCTGGAGAAGGACCATCTGGTCAGATACACGCACATGTCGTCCGGGAACTACAACGCCAATACGGCGAAGCAGTATGCGGACATCTCCTTCCTTACCGCCAACCAGGATATAGGGGAGGATGTGGGGGAGCTGTTCAACGCCCTTACCGGGTACTTCGGTCCCAGGAAATACAAGCACCTGCTGGTCGCCCCCCTTACCCTCAAGAGCACCCTTATCGAGATGATCCGCAACGAGGCGGAGGTGAAGAAGGCCGGAGGCAAGGCCTACATAGCGATGAAGGCCAACGGTCTCATAGACAGCGACATCATCGTGGAGCTCTACAAGGCGAGCATGGCCGGTGTGAAGATCGACCTCAACATCAGAGGCCTCTGCTGCCTGAGGCCCGGTATAAAGGGGATATCGGACAACATCACGGTCACCAGCATCGTGGACCGCTTCCTCGAGCACGAGAGGATATACTATTTCCACAACGACGGGGACCCCAAGATGTACATGGGGTCGTCCGACATGATGCCCAGGAACCTCTTGGCGAGGGTGGAGATCCTCTTCCCCGTCCTGGACAAGGAGATGATGGTCCGCATAAGGGACGATATACTCAACATAACTCTGAACGACAATGTCAAGGCACGCGAGCTGAAGAGCGACGGTACGTACGTTCTCCGCAAGCGCGCCGGCGGGGAGAAGAAGCTGAGATCTCAGGAATGGTTCCTCGAGAACAAAGGCGTGTGGCATGGATAAGACCATAGGGTTCATCGATGTGGGGACCAACTCGGTCCACATGCTGGTGGTCCGTTTCTATGAGGGGTCCCTCGGGACCTCCGTATACTCCGACAAGGAGTCGGTACGTATCGGACAGAGCCTCTATTCCCGCGGCGTCATAGACGAGGAGACCATCGACAAGGCGAGGATAGTCATATCCAAGTTCGCGGAGGTGGCCAAGGGTTTCGGTGCGGAGCAGGTGGTGGCCATGGCCACCGCGGCCGCCAGGGAGGCATCCAACCGTGCGGACCTCGTGCAGGCCGTCAAGGGGTGCGGCGTGGACCTCCGCATAATCCCCGGTATGGAGGAGGCTAGGCTCATCCGCCTGGGCGTCCTGGGGCCCGATGCACCCGTCAGGACGCTGTGTATAGACGTCGGGGGCGGAAGCACCGAGATCGCCCTTGCCGAGGGGAGGGACGACCTTTATCTGGACAGTCTCAGCCTCGGGGCCATCCGTCTCGCCTACGGCTCCGGGATCGACCAGAAGGGCAGGGTCACATTCAGGCAGTACGACGTCCTCCGCAGGATGGTGGATACGGCGTCCTACAGGAGCGTAGGGAAGATCCGCGAACTCGGATTCGAAAAGGTCGTCGGATCCTCCGGGACCATCGTCGCTTTGGCCGAGATATGCGCCGCCCGCAGAGGCGACGGGGATCCTTCGTACCTCACCTATTCGGAACTCGAATCCCTCATGAGGGACATGTGCGCCACGGATGTGGAGGGCAGACTCAAGTTCCCCAAGATGAGTGCGAACCGTGCCGACATAATCGTCGGAGGCGGAGCGGTCGTGGAGGAACTGATGTACCTGCTCGGTATAGAGGTCATGGAGGTCAGCAGGAACGGTCTCCGTGAGGGTATGAGGACGGACTTCCTCCTCGAACACGGGCATCCGGATTTCGATGTCCGCGGTTCCTCCGTGCGTACGTTGGCCGCCCGCTGCGGATGCGACAGGAAGCATTCCGATGCCGTCATGCGTTATGCCCTCTCCATCTATGATGCCCTCGTCAAGGCGGGGGTGATGGGGACCGGCCCTCATTGGAGGGAACTCCTGGGGTATGCCGCGGAACTGCACGATGTCGGCGAATTCATCAGCTATGAGAAGCACAATGTCCATTCCTATACGATCATCAGGAATTCGTATCTCGCCGGATTCGACGATGACGAGTTGCAGGCCATGGCCCTCATGGCCCGTTTCCATCATAATTCGATCCCGGGGCCGTCGTCGAAGTATTTCCTGGATTTCGACGGGAACGAGACCGCCGCTATTCGGAGGTGTGCGCTCATCCTCAAGATCGCCGACATATTGGACCGCGGGAGGGATTCTTCCGTGGACCGTATCGAGATCGCGATATTCGACGGGACGGTCTCGCTGAGGCTGATCGCCTCCAAGGATATCAGCATGCAGCTGTGGAAACTCAAGAGCATCAAGGACGAATTCTCCAACGTCTACGGAAGGAAGCTCCGCATCGAGCATCTGCAGAGAACATCTTCCTAACGTGGTAACTTCTAATTTTTGAGTATGTTATATAAGTATAACAGTTTAAATTGTCTTTGATTTCGTTGATTTTTATGAAAAATCAACATGTTTTGGGATTATTTCTTATACTCAAACGGAATTTACCGAACCATAGCGTGGATCGATCCCCTTGCACTTGGTTAACTCCAGGTCGGTCTGCGCTTATATTGTAACATTCTCCGGTTAAGTACGGTTTTTAATAGGGCGGTGTTTTATCGCTGTTCCGCATATGTCAGGCCTATGGGGGCGGCGTTCTTCGAAGAGATGCAGAAAGAGGGCGGCACGGTCGTCAAGTCCGGCCTCTGTGTCGTCTGCAAAGGGGCACATCTGCTGTGCGGCAAACCCCGCTGCCCGCTTATGATAAAGTTCTATTCCCGTCAGAGGTCGAAGCCCCTCACGGACATGAGGGATCTCGCTGGAAGCAGTCCTCCGGCTGTGTTCGTAGGCCGCTACGGATATCCGAAGGTCGACATCGGCCCCCTGGTCCCCGGGGAGTTCGGGGACACGTCCATCATGGATACGCCGGAGAGATGGATGGGCAAGTCCATAGACGAGGTCGTGGACATGAGATACCGTCTGGTCAGGGGGAAGTACACCATAGATGCCAAGGATTTCCGCAGATACGGCAAGATCGTCGGCGACATCCAGGAGTTGGCCCTTACCGAGAGGCCGGTGGACGTGGAGGCGAGTTTCAGGGAGAGGCCCCGCGGGAGGATAGTCCTCGACGACGAGGTCCAACCATTCGGTCCTTCGGCCAGGATGGAAGGGTTCCGCAAATCCAACGGGAAGTGGGAGCGCAATCTGGAGAAGAATTTCTATGACACGGACCTCAACGCCACCAAGGCGGTACTCGAGGCATACAACAGCGGCACCCTCATATCCGAGATCCAGAAGGCGTTCTCCGTCGGGACCATGGGGATCGAGAAGAACCGCCGTTTCGTCCCTACGAGATGGAGTATCACGGCCGTGGACGACATCATAGGCAAGGACTACCTCAAAAGGACCAGATTCTACCCTACCATAGACGATTTCAGGGTCTATCGGTGGGAGCAGCTGGATAACCGTTGGTGTATAGTCATGATGCCGACCACCTGGAGGTTCGAACTCATCGAGGCGTGGTACCCCGACACCGCCTGGAATCCGGCCGCATCCGCAGCACCGGCGGGTGACTGTGCCTCCGACCATATGGGCAGGAGGATCGAGATAATACACGACAGCGAGTTCTTCGGGAGCCGCTGGGAGTATGCGCACATAGGAGGATGCTATTATGCCTCGAGGATGGCCGTGAACGAACTTCTGGAAAGGGAGGGAAGGACCGCAGGGGCCGTCATATGCAGGGAGGCGCATCCCGGATACGTCATGCCCGTCGGCGTATGGAACGTCCGTGAGAACGTCAGGGAGGCTTTGAGGCAGATCCCATTGCACTTCGATACGCTGGACAAGGCCTTGGACTACGTCTGTACGATAATGGACATCCCTAAGCGGACCTGGATAAGGAATTCGGATGTCTTCACCGATTTCCTCCGTCAGAGGAGGATAGAGGACTATTACGGGGCGCATGCGACGGAGATATACGGGGAGAGATGACGGTCCCAAGGCGAGACAATCCCATATTCCGGGAGACCGCGGTCATTATCCGGACTCGCCTTCCGCGACGGGGTACGGACCCATCCACTCATAAATTATCAACCATATGATGAAAATATAGTTTTCATATTCAGAATGTTCGATAATTGTTTGGCATTTTAAATATGTGTAATGTATTGTCCTATTTCTGCGGCAACGTGTTTAACCATGCCCGCGCATATATTGTGCAGAGTGATCGGACCGGTCGTCCGCCGAGGGTGGAGACATATGAAATCGATATCCGAAAGAAAAGGCAGTTTGGAAGGACTCATAGGCGTCGCCATCGTCGCGGTCATCGCCATCGTCGCCCTTACCGTCGCATACGGCATCATTTCCATGGAAGATGACGACGACGTAGACCTTTCTTTCGAGCTGACCACCACAGAGACCACAGTCGGCATAGGGCAGGAGAAGTACATCATCACAGGCATGGCCTACACCTCGGTCATCGAAGGGATGGTGTGGAGCAGCAGCGATCCGGACATCGTCACGGTGGAGGCGGATCCGGAATGCAGGAACGCCGCCACCATAACAGGCGTCGCAGAAGGGGATGCGGTCGTATCCGTGACCTCCGGGGAATATGTCCGTTCCGCGGACATCCACGTCACGGCGGATCCGGCGGAGAACGAACTGAAAGTCTACAACACATACACTTCCGAGAAGGACTACGCTCTTCTGAAGGGGGACGGTTTCGAGAAAGGGGTCCTGTCCTTGGCCTTCAATTACGGGGGGACGGCGATCATAACTCTGAGCGGATACACCGAGGAGATGCTCTCCAAGTCGGAATCGTGTACGGGGAACGCATCCAAGGATTTCTCGCGTGTGACTATGAATGTCAAGGACACCACTGTCGGCAGAACGGTGGCAGAAGGCCAATACTACTACAGTCTGATGGCAAAAGACTACGTGGGCGATCTGACCCTTACGGTGGGCAGTCTTTCGGTCGGCCACTCCTATTCCGTGTCATTCTATCTGACCCCTAACGGCGGTACCGGATATTGGGTGACGGGGACGTTTACCTATAACTCCAACGATGGTTCCATGGATGGGACCAATCTGTTCAAGAGGACCTATGCATGGGTGTACGAGGGGCAGAGGTTCTCCTTCGAGACGGAGTTCCCGTACGGCGTCTATTCCAGATATCATACGCAGAACGAGGACTACGTTGTAGGATATGTGTCGGACGGAAAGACGGTCTACAGGAATTCGGCCGCGGCCGGGTACGAGGAGACGTTCTTCTGTCGCTCCAATTCCGTCATCACAGACCTGGAAGGTAAGCTTAGAGCGGAATATCTGAGGGTATACGGCACGGGGGCATCCGTCACAGGACAGGCGTATGCGGATTTCATCCTCGGTTTCGTGCAGATAAACTGGTATTACGAATACGATCACGAACAGTATGTGACATTCTCGGATAACGTGGATTACTGGACATTCCCCATGGAGACGATATATTCCGGGTGCGGTGACTGCGAGGACACCTCGGTATTATGCACGACGTTGTTCGCGGCGGCCGGATATGCCACAGGGGTATACGACATCCCCGGACATGCCATGTCCGCGGTGTGTATCGAAGGGTATGAGGCTCCGGAGTCGTCATCCGCAGGCGACAGGATACTGTATACCGACATCGGCGGAGGCAAGGTATACTATGGCTGCGAGACCACGACCGCATACCACATGGATGTAGGTCTGGCCGACAGCAGACTTATATGCGACGAGAAGACCGGGGAACTTTACGACAGCATCAAACTGTACATGCTGTGACATGATGTTGAAGGGGCCACAGGGAAGAACCACTTAAGATGGTATCTCAGGAATCGAAGGTTCCTGCGATACCAGCTTCGAAGATCAGACCATACACGCCGCGGCCATCCGCACGGCCGTATCTGCGACATGCTTTGCCCATTGCGGACGTTTACACATCTTCCCTGTTGCCGTCCCCATTATCCATTCCTTTTAATTCTTTTCTGTAGAGATAGTATTCGTGGACCAACGGGACGTATCCCAGCGCGCTCATGAGTTCGTAGGGGACGTCTTCATAGTTCTTCTTTCTGTTGTGACCGGTCCCTACCCATCTTATACGTTCCTGCAGGTAGCGATCCACCGTCTCCAGTCCCTCGATCGAGTTGATCATGGGGAAGTACCATTTCTTCCACGACAGTTCTCCGGACTCCACTCCGAAGAATATCCTGTCGAATTTTTGGATCATCACCGTCATTCTGGCTTTCGGAGAGGCGCCGGTCCTGTCCCCCCAACGCGATATGCTGCGGGAAGCCCTTCTGATCTTCGCCTTAATCTTCTTCACAGTGATATCCGCTAAGTCAACCTTTCCGCCGTCGATTCCGAACCCTAGGAATTCTATGGTCTCTCCCGGGGAGTATATGTGTTCCTTTTTCGGGTTCATGCTGAGGCCCTTGGATGCCAGGTGGTTGCAGACATACTCCCTGTACTCTTCCAGTTCCTCCTCGGAGTCGGCCAGTATCAGGATGTCGTCCGCATATCTCGCATAGAACACCCCCTCGTCCTGAAAATGGAAGTCCATGTCCATGAGGTAGAGGTCGGCCAGAAATGCGGATATGGGGATGCCGGCCATGATCCCCTTGCTGTCCTCTCTGAGGATCCTGCCTTCGGATAGGACGTGAGGGTTTGTAAGGATCATCGATATGACGTCATAGGTCTGCCGATCCACGGTATCTTCCAGGATCGGAAGCAGTTTTTCGAGTTTTACGGAATTGAAATAGTCGTGGATGTCCGCCTTGTAGCAATATTTTCTTTCCAGTCCGTCTACTCCGGTGATCCTGCGGATGGCCTGTTTCACCCCTATGTCCTTACGATAGGAGTACAGATTGTCTGCGAATATGCGGTCGTATCTGTGGAGCAGATACGCCATCATTTTCAGGACCATGTTCTCCTTGCGGGTGAAGCTGTAGACGATGCGCCTCTTGTCCGTGCCTGCCTTGCTGATACTTTTCTTTCTCGGTATTGAGAATCTGTATTCCCCTGCCTGTATCTTCTCCGTGATGTTACGATACATGCGATTTTTCACGAACCTGCGGAAATCCTCCTTCTCGCGGTCCGAACAAGTGTTACCAGCTATCTTATTCTCCAGAAAGAGGTCCCATTTCCTATCGTCGCATAGGTCGCCGATCAGAGACATGTCAAATCCCCGGATGTGGGGGTCCCCCGTTGAATGTCGATCCTATGGCGGCCCTATGCATCGTATCCCTGTATTCCGAGGTCCTTACAGCGGACCACAGGCGTGTATATAATGACACGGCTTTGGATTATTTAGGAGGTAGGTTGTTATTAACAGTACTTAATAAACAGGGTGCCCTCCCTTCATCCATGCATGGGAAAACTGCCGCAGGGCATCATCCAGAATAATCCGTGATGCCGCATCGGCGTTCTTCGGGAAGGATCATGATGTATCTCGGGATCTTTCAATCCGTCCGATCCTTTAGAAGTAACTTCCCGTCCGGATAAACAATATATGAATCGAATGCTTAGCGTAGATTATGAAATCCCTTCCGATAGGTGTACAGGATTTTAAATCCGTTCGTAAAACGGACAAATATTTCGTTGACAAGAGTATGCTTATCGGACAGATTCTTGATCAGAATGATTGTGGAGTATTCCTATATACCAGGCCTCGTCGTTTCGGAAAATCCCTTAACCTGAGCATGCTTGATGCTTTTTTCAATATCAAATATAAAGGAAACGATTGGTTCGATGGACTCGAGATATCGAAACATCACGAATATGATGTTTATAAGAATGCATTTCCGGTAATATCCATCGATTTAAAATCTTGCAGCGTCAAGGATTTCAACGGTTTTTTGAAGGATTTCAATTCGATATTGTTCGATGTTTTTGATGATTTCACTTACCTCAGGGAATCTTTGAAGTTAAGCGAGGAGAGCAAACAACTGTTTACAAAGTATTACGCCGGGGACAAGGACGAATCCGATTCTAAAAATGCTTTTAAAAAACTATGTTCGATGCTGGAAAAACACCACGGAACCAAAGTGATAGTCCTCATGGATGAGTACGATTCTGCTGTCAACACAGTGTCTGACATCGGACTTCGCCGTGAGATAATAGCTTTTTTGAAAGGGGTAATGTCCTCACTTTTCAAGGGAAACGATTCCCTTCAGATGGGTATTGTCACGGGAGTGATGCAGATCACCAAGGAGAACATATTCAGCGGTCTGAACAATCTCTATGTTGATAATATTTTGAGCAAGCGGTTCGATGAGATGTTCGGTTTCACCGACAGCGAAGTGCAGAAGATATGTTCCGATTACGGTCATCCGGAGAAGTTCGGGGAGGCCAAGGAGTGGTACGACGGCTATCGTTTCGGAAATGCGGACATCTATAATCCTTGGAGCATCCTCAACTATGTGTCGGAGGGTTTCGAGCCGGCACCGTACTGGGCCAACACCAGCGGGAACGACATTTTAGAAGACCTTCTTCTCCATGCGGACGACGGCGTCCTCAAGGACCTCGGGACCCTGGGTTCCGGAGGGAGCGTCATCCACGGTATTTCCGCATCCCTGACGTTCGACGACCTCTGCGGCAATCCCGGCAGCATATATTCCCTTATGGCTATGTCCGGGTACCTCAAGGCGATCCCGGGGGAGGGAGGATACAGACTTTCCATACCCAACAAGGAGTTGTATTCGGTCTTCTCTCAGATGACGTTCCGTTTCGTTTTCCATGACGATGATGCGTTCGAAAGTCTCAGAGCCTTTTCCAAGGCGATCCTCTCCCAGGACGTCCAGGTCATGGAGAGGTCTCTGTATGCCCTGATGGCCGATACCCTCAGCTCCCGTGTATTGGATAACGAACATTCGTATCAGGCTTTCATAGCAGGGGTCCTGATGATGATGTCCGGAAGATATTCTGTAACGGCGGACAGGGAGTCCGGGAAGGGATACTACGACATCAGGATGGAAAAGATGTCGGGGCCCGGATGCAACGTTGTAATGGAGATCAAGAGGTCGGACGACGCAGGTTCCCGTGAGAGGGATGCGGCAGGGGCCATAAGGCAGATCAGGGAGAAGTATTATGCACGCGGTCTGAACGGCCCTACCGTGCTGTACGGGGTGGCGTTCTTCGGGAAGGAGCCGCTTATAGTGTCCGAGATGCTCTGACCGGGATGTGCCGATTCATATCAGATGGGCGACGAGTCTCCTCCCGTCCCTGAACACGGAGTATTCCTCACGGCCTCTGTATCCTATGAGTCCTTCGAGTGCCGGAAGGGATATGGTGCCGTCCACGCATATGCCGTGTCCGTCGACGTCGGGTTCGAAGGAGATGTAGCTCCCGCTTCTGGCCAGGGTGACCTTGTACCGCGGAAGCACGAAGAGGTCCGATGTGAGCTCGGAGGGGCCGCTTCTTACGATCTTCCCCACCGGTTCCGGTGCCTCGGAGGACGTGGCGGCATGCTCCTGCGAAGGTTCTTTCTCCGGCGGATCCGACATGATGTCCGCCATCTCGCCGATGATGTAATCCATGTAGTCCAACTCGGTCTCCAATTCGGAGATCCTGTCCTGTGCCGTTCTCAGGTCGTTTGCCAAGGATACCTCCCTGGGGGTCTCCTTAGCAGGGGTGACGGACTCCCGGCTCTTTTCCTTCTTCTCGAATCCTTTGATCCTACCATCCATTTCTCCGACGGTCTTCTCCAGGCCGGAGATCCTCTCATCCTTGGTCTCGGATTCCTTTTCGGCCTTCTCTGCACGTCTGAGGGCCGCATCCCTTTCCTCGCGGACTTTTTTCAGCTCGTCGGAGGTCTTTTTGTTCTTATCTTCCGATTTTCTGAGTTTCTCATCCAGATCTTTCTTCATCTGGTCGAACTTGTATCTGGAGACGGTCTCCTGCCCTTCCGTCGCTTTGACGGACGATCCTCCGCTTGCAGCAGCGAGGGCCTTTTTCTCCTCCTCGCTGAGGCCGGTGAGCTCGGGCACATCGCCGTTGGAATGAATTCCGATACCCCTCATCATGCAGATCCGGGATATCTATCGGAAACAGGGATAATAAAGATGTTGAGTATACCTGTATCATCAATACGTGGTTAGAATGACCCTCTTCGCCGAACACCCCTACAATCGCGTCATGGTATTCATCGACTATCGCAATATCTACGAAGGTTGCAGATTCTTCGAGGAATATTTGGGGATGGACCTCTTCAGACTCACCCAGATCCTCGTAGGGACGAGAGACCTCATCGGCGCATACATATTCGACGGGAAGTTGCCGTCGTCCGGCGGAGGGGATGCCACGGTCCGTATGCACAACAAGTTCCGCGAGCAGGGTTTCAGGGTCATTGCGAGGGAGTCCCTCGCCATCCGCGACGGGAAGGTGGTCCAGAAGGAGGTCGACGTCTCCCTTGCCTGCGAGATGCTGGAACATGCCCTTCTCAACCATTTCGACGTCGCCATCGTGATCAGCGGGGACAGGGATTTCGTACCTGCGATGCAGAAGGTGCAGGCCGCCGGCAAGAGGGTGGAGGTGGCCGCCTTCGAGGACGTCTACAACGAGGAGTGCAAGAGGGTGGCGGACATCTACTACCTTCTGGACGACATCCCGTTCCTCATACTGTCCAATCCGTCCGATGCGGGGGAAGGGCCCTATGAGTGAGCGCAAGATGGACCTTCTGGACCTCCAGAGGGAGTATGGGGGCGCATTCACAGAAGGGGGCTTCACCCAGGAAGATCTGGAAAGACAGACCAGGAAGCTCCGTGTCCTCCGTTTCGCCCTCGATATGAAGAAGGTGAACATCGTGTCCCGTCTGGACGGTCGCATAGTGTTCATCAACAGGATGTATGAGGGGACGGTCGGGATAGACGACGTCTGGCTATGTTCGGTGGAGGAGAGCGGGACCGTCTATTATGCGACCCCTTTGAAGAAGATCACCGCCGCAACAGCCATGGAGTTCGACGACAGGCTCCGCAGTGAGGTGACGGCCGCCCTCTGGGAGATCAACAAGAGGGCATATGTGAAGATCTTCGAGGAGAAGTACAGGGAAGAGATGTACTCCAAGGCGACGGAGGAGGCCAATGCGAGGAACAGCGAGATCATCAGGAATCTCAGGGACCAGGTGGCCGACCTCAGTAAGCAGGTGGAACAGAGCAAGATCGTCATGGAGTCCCGCGAGACCCCCGTATCCGAGGACGAGATCGAACTTTCGTCGGAGGACCTGCCGGTCTCCGGGAGCGGGCCCCAGGTGTCGTTGTGTACCGCGGTCTCCGACCGCCCTCTGACGGAGACGCCCCCTCCCATCATCGGAGGAAGGTCCAGGACCTGTGTGCCCGGGATACCCGAGATACGCCATACCGATACCATCCCCCGCACTGAGCCTGTAAGCCAGAAATATCGGGTGGAGAGGTTGGATGCGGAGACCCTCTACAGCGATTCGTTCGCAGACGGGAAGTACTTCGTCCACATCAACCTGAGCGGGAAGTTCCTGGTCATAAGACCCAACGGGTATGCCAATGTAATAGCCACCAACCACCGCATGGTGCTGAGGGGCCTAGGGGTCATGGCCAAGTTCACGGAGCGGACGCAGCTCATAGCGGAATACAACAGCAAGTACGATGGGCTGTTGGTATACCTGTGATGGTCCGCACAGTCATATCGTATATGTCGTCCTGTTCTGTCACATGGTTGGCGTAATCGTCACACCTTAGGATGCGTATCGATCCATCCGTATGGGGCGGTCCCGTTCGACCGAAGGATCCGCTTTTCAGAGGATCTTGATCAAAAACCATATCTCATATGACCGGGATCACGGAGATAGTTTGATGATCGCCTTTGTCGATCGTCTAGGGCCATTGGAACGGTGTATCAATGAACGACGAATCTTTGATGCTGGGTCTTGAAAGGGGATTCTTGGACTACACAGTCCCTGCCAATGCAGACCGTATCCCCCAGTTCATATCCAACGACCCGTCCCGTGGGGAGAAGGTCATAACCACCATGAGGGAGGAGATGAGGAACTGCGACTCCTTCATGTTCTCCGTCGCATTCATCACATACGACGGTGTGAACGCCCTTCTGGAGGAATTCAAGTATCTCCGCGACCACGGCATCCCCGGGAAGATACTGACGTCCCAGTATCAGAATTTCACAGAACCGAAGGCCATAAGGAAGATCCAATCCCTTGGCAACATCGAGATAAAGATCGTGACCGAGGAGCAGATGAAGATGCATTCCAAATGCTACATCTTCTCCCGGAAAGGTACCTACGACGTCATCATAGGCAGCAGCAACCTTACGAACAACGCCTTGTGTTCCAACGGGGAATGGAACGTCAGATTCAACTCCCTGTCCACCGGCGAGTTGGTCAAGGACATCATCGACAGTTTCGAAAAGGTGTTCGAGCATGCGATGCCGATAACCGACCAGTGGATGGAGGTGTATGAGGAGATCTACGACAGGTATCGGTTCTCCACACCCGCATTCCACGACATCCCTGCCCAAAACAACGGGATAATACCCAACAAGATGCAGGAAGAGGCCCTTCGCGGTCTCCAGGAGATACGCAACAGGGGAGGCACCCGTGCACTGGTCATCTCCGCCACCGGAAGCGGAAAAACATACCTGTCCGCTTTCGACGCCAAGGCGTACGGGGGAAGGTTCCTATATCTGGTACATAGGAGGCCGATCCTTAACAAATCATTCGAGAGTTTCAGGAGGGTCCTCGGTTCCGGGGCCTCCATGGCGAAGTATGACAGTTCCCAAGGGTGTCCGGATGAAGACTACATATTCGCCACGGTGCAGACCATGTCCAATCCGGAGGTCTACAGAAGGATCCCGAGGGACCGTTTCGACTACATCATGATCGACGAGGTCCATCACATCGGTGCCCCCACATACCAGGCCATCGTGGACTATTTCGAACCCAGTTTCCTGGCCGGGATGACGGCCACACCCGATCGTTCCGACGGTTTCGACATCTATGGTTTCTTCCATCACAACATCGCTTACGAGATCAGGTTGAAACAGGCCATGGAGTACAATCTGGTCTGTCCCTTCCATTATTTCGGTATATCGGACATAGAGGTGGGAGGGGTATCCCTCGACGACGTCTCTCGTTTCTCGGACATAGAGTTCGAGAAGAGGGTCGAATATGTGATAGACAATGCAGAATTCTATGGGCATGGCGGAGACCGTTTGAGGGGATTGGCGTTCTGCAGCACCCTCAAAGAGGCCGAGATGTTCTCCACCATGTTCAACAGACGCGGATACCGTACCGCCTGGGTATCCGGCAGTCTAGACAAGGATGTCCTCGAGATCCTCATAGAGAGGTTGGAGTCGGACGAGGAGGACTATGCGTTGGACTACATCTTTGCAGTTGACCTGTTCAACGAAGGAGTGGACATCCCCTCCGTCAACCAGGTCATAATGCTCCGTCCTACGGAATCCCCCATAGTGTACATACAGCAGCTGGGGCGCGGATTGAGGCTCGACAAAGGTAAGGATTTCGTCACCGTCCTCGACTTCATAGGCAACTATGACAAGAACTACAATATCCCGATAGCCCTCTCTGACGACCATTCCTACAGCAAGATCGAGGCCAGAAGATTCGTGGCATCCGGGGACAGCATAATCTACGGTAACTCGACCATAAGTTTCGACGAGGTGTCGAAAGCCAAGATCTATGAATCGATAGATAAGGCCAGTTTTTCCAAGGATGCCATCCTGGTGGAGGCATATATGGAACTCAAATCCAAACTCGGACGGATCCCCAAGCTCATCGAATTCAGGAAGTACGGTTCGATGGACGTCCTCAACATTCTGTCAAAGTACAATTCATATCACAATTTCCTGAAGAAGAAGGACAAGGACTATCATGCCGCATTCTCTCCGAAGGCGGAGGAGATGCTGGAGTATCTCACCAAGATCATCGCCCCTGGGAAAAGGGTCTTGGAGGTCGAGGTCTTGAAGATGATATGTTCCGGCGGCGACAGTGTTAAAGAACGTATCGAGGAGATGCATCCGGAACTGGATCAAAACGCGTTGAACAACATCGTATCGGTTTTCGATGGTACATTCTATAAAAACGACATCAAATTGATCTCCGAGAACAAGGTGTGTGACGATTTCCTTCACATGATGGAAGAGGCGGGTTTCAAGGAGGCCGTACAGGACCTGATTGATCTGGGTCTGGACAACAATACCTCATACTCCCCGTTGTATCGCGATACCAATTTCGTGCTGAACAGGATGTATACATACGACGATGTCTGCAGGCTGATGAATTGGAAGGCCAATGTGAATGCCCAGACTATCGGAGGATACAAGTTCGACAAGACGACCAACACATTCTCCATATTCATCAACTATGTGAAAGGGGAGGACGTTGCGGAATCACAGCGTTACGATGACCATTTCGAGAACAGGAACACCCTGATCGCATTCTCCAAATCCACAGAGGGCAAGGGTGCCAAGAATATGGTGTGTGTGGGGGACCAGGTCAATAATGACGTCAGGATACACCTTTTCGTACGTAAGAACAAGAAAGACGAAGGCTCCAAGGAATTCTACTATCTCGGTGAATTGGATTTCGTATCGTTCATGAACGACGAGAAACCTGTGAAGATCATGTACAGACTGAAAGACGAGGTCAGGTCCGACCTCTTCGATTATTTCAACAGCTGATCGTCCGACAGGGATGTCGTAAGGCAGAAGGCATGTGTGATGAGACGGGTCTGTGACCGATACGACAATCATCAGGGTCGGTAGGACAATTCTTCAAAAGTCCGACCGCGATGGGATCCGCAGCAAGCATGACCCGAGTACGACGTACCGTATCTCGGTGAAAAATCCGATCGCAGAGCCGAGTGACATCCGACGGAGCGGATATGCGATGTTCAACAGCCTGTTCTTTCCACAAACCTATTTATCATACCCGTCATGACCTCGTCATGGACAGGGTCAGGGCAGCCAACACGGCGGCTTTCGCCGTCTCATCCGTCGTTACGGGGGTGGCCGTAGGCGCTTTCGTATGGGCCCTTCTGTTCGTCATCGACCTAGGCATATCGTCCATATGGGACAGGGTCCCCGTGTATCTGGGGGAGTTCTATCCTCTGATCATGTGCACGGTCGGCGGTGCGGTCATAGGATTTTTCGTGAAACGCTGCGGCCCCTACCCGGAAAGCCTTCAGACCGTTTTGGGGAAGGTGAAGGCGGACGGCCGTTACGGATACGACAAGATAGGCAGGATGTCCGTCGGTGCGGCCCTTCCTCTGATATTCGGCGGGTCCGTCGGTCCGGAGGCCGGTCTTACCGGTGCCGTCGCCGCCCTCAGCACCTGGGCGGGGAACCGTCTGAGACGTTTCGGCAGAGGTTTCGGTCAGCTGAGCAGGGTCGGGACCTATGCCGCCCTTTCCGCGATATTCACCGCACCCCTCTACGGCCTGGCCGGCGCCGTGGACGGCGACGGGGAGTGCGACCCGTATGCGTCGAAATGGGTCAGATGGGCCATCTATGCCGCGGCCGTCGGAGGGGCGTTCGGAGCGTTCCTTCTCCTGACCCGTATGTTCGGAGGAGGATTGTCCCTCCCGAGGTATACTGACATATCCTTCGGGAAGGAGGAGCTGATATGGGCGGTCCCCCTGATCCTCGTCGGTGCCGTCGCGGGATGGCTGTTCCACATATTCGATGCCGTATTCTCCCGCATCTCCGAACTCGCCGGGGACAGACCGGTCGCCAAGGCCGTCACCGCCGGTGTCATACTGGGATTCTGCGGCATGGTCCTCCCATTCGTCATGTTCTCCGGGGAGGTACAGGCGGATGAGCTGAATGCGACATGGGCGGCACTGTCCGCCGCAGTGCTTGTGGCGACGGGATTCGTAAAGATCGCCGCCACCGCGCTCTGCGTGAACATGGGGTGGCGCGGAGGACATTTCTTTCCGACGGTGTTCGCCGGGATATCGATAGGCTACGGCATGGCCTCGGTCCTGGGTATCGACCCCGTATTCTGCGTATGTGCCGTGACGGCCGCCGTGGTGGGCGGGGTCGTCAGACGTCCTCTCATGGCCGTCCTGCTTCTGTTCCTGTGTTTCCCCCTGCACAGCGTCGTCCTGCTGGCCGCCGCCGCATTCGTAGGTTCCAAGGTCCCTCTGCCCGGATCCGTCAAAGGTGCAGGACAGGAAACGTCCGAATGACCGGCCGTCTGCGGACAGGGGGCATGTGCAGGGCCGATCCGTCGCAGGGATCATCTTCGATGCGGATATCGGTCTTTGCGGCAACAGGGTCCGGTTGACCGTAAGTGGGGCATCATCGCATACATTCCGGAGAACGCAGACGTGTATCCGGGATATGCGTCCCTGCATAGTGACAGATATGTGCCAGATCTCTAGATTCCGGATATTTCCGATCGCTTGCGGCGAGACATCCGGGGGCGATGTGGAGGCATTCCTCCGTCACACTTCCACAGGGATCCCGGAAATCGATGTCTTTGGTTCCATTCCCGGTGTCCAGAAACACATCCAGAGGTTTTTGGGCATGATGGATCGTGCGGAAAAGACCTGTTCCGCCCTTTTCCGATAACGACCTACACCAAATATACCTGTACGGACATATCATCCGCATATGATCGTGTTCGTCTTCGGCAACATACACTCGGGAAAGACCACATTGGTCAACGACATATGTGCCAGACGTCCGAAGTATGTCCCTCTGGTACTGGACGAGTATCGCGGAAGGTACGGGGACGGGACCATGGACGGGGAGACGGAGGCGCAGAGGAGACTTCTCGACGACATGTGCCGCCATAAGGATTGCGTGGTGGAGATGTCCGGCTTCGGACACAATACGGAGGAAGCGTTCCTCCGCTCCTCCGACAGGGAAAGGCTGGTCGTCATCGTGGAATGTCCTAAGGCCGAGTGTCTCCGCCGTGTGAAGGAGCACGGTATGCCGGGTGTCCCGTTCCCTTATGAGGGCGCCTATGACGATATGATCGAGTCGTTCGACGGCAGGATGAAAAGCGGACATATCGAGAGGATGTGGTCTTCCGATATCGTGCTCAGGATGTCTGGGACGGATCCCGGTCCGTGCATGGATAGCCTCATGGAGTACATACCCAGAAGAGGGAGGATGTACCACAGGGGTCCGAGGAAGAGGATGTGGGGTCTGACCGTCTGATGCATTTCACGGAAGCCAAGACCCTTCTCGGTCCACGCAACGGGATGAATATCTACCGCGGATGCACCCATGGATGCATATACTGCGATTCCCGCAGTACTTGCTATGGATTCAGCCATACGTTCGAGGACGTGGAGGTCAAAAGGAACGCCCCGGAACTGCTGGACAGGGAGCTTTCATCGAAAAAGCGGAAATGCATGGTGGGTACCGGGTCCATGAGCGACCCATATATGCCGTGCGAGAGGGAACTGTTGCTGACCAGGAGGTGTCTGGAGAAGGTCCGCGACCGCGGATTCGGCATATCGCTGATCACCAAATCCGACCTGGTCCTCCGCGACATGGACATCCTGGACGAGATAAACCGGAAGGCCAAGGCCGTGGTCCAGATGACCGTCACCACCTGGGACGAAGACCTGTGTCGCATATTGGAGCCGGATGTCTGCGGCACCGCCAGACGTTTCGAGGTCCTCGACAGGCTCAGGGACAGGGGGATACCCACGTTGGTGTGGATGACCCCCATACTGCCGTTCATAAACGACACCGAGGAGAACGTCTCGCATATAGCGGACCGCTGTGCCGAGGCCGGGGTGAAAGGCATCGTATGCTTAGACATGGGACTCACGCTCAGGGACGGCGACCGCGGATACTTCTACGATGCCTTGGACCGGGATTTCCCGGGTATGAAGGAGAGGTACATCAGGACGTATGGGACGTCATACTCCCTCCGCAGTCCTTCGGCGGACCGTCTTATGTCCGTCCTGAAGGAGAGATGTAGCAGGCACGGGATGATGTGCGGGCCGGATGCGTGCATGGGGTACGCATACTCCTTCCCGGAGAGGTTCCGGCAGACCGTCCTGTATTAACGTATGTAGGTGTTTGTACTGCGGTCATATGTGCGCCCCGGTCTCCAGCAATGTTAATATCGTTGAACGGAGAAGAATACGCAGAGGATAATCCAATGATATCCAAGATAGCCGATCAGATAACGCTCATCTCCGAGGCCGACCAGGGCTTCGACCTCTTCGAGGCCAGATACCCGATCCCCGAAGGCATCACATACAACACCTATGTCATAGAGGACGAGAAGACAGTCCTTCTGGACGCCGTAGACGCCAAGGTCACGGACGAATGGGTCTCGGATCTCAAGAAAGTCCTGAACGGCAGGAAACTCGATTATTTCGTGGTACACCATATGGAGCCCGACCACTCCGCCAACATCGGGACCGTCCTGTCCATGTTCCCGGATGTGAGGATAATAACCTCCGCCAAGGCCGTAAAGATGATGTCCCAGTTCATGAACGAGGACATGTCCTCCAAGTGCGACGTGGTCAAGGAAGGCGACGTTCTCGACCTGGGGAAGCATAAACTGCACTTCGTCGAGACGATGATGGTCCACTGGCCCGAGGTCATAATGTCCTACGAGCCCACCGAGGGCATCCTGTTCTCGGCCGACGCATTCGGAAGGTTCGGTCCCTACGACCCCGCCTACGATTGGGTGAAGGGTGCCAGAAGGTACTACATGAACATCGTCGGGAAGTTCGGGCAGATGGTCCAGAAGGCCCTCGCCAAGCTCTCCCCCCTCGATATAAAGAAGATATGCCCCCTGCACGGATGCGTCCTCGAAGGGGACCTCTCCGGATATCTGGCACTTTATGACACGTGGTCCTCCTACCGTCCGGAGACCGAAGGGGTGGCCGTGGTCTACGCATCCTTCTACGGGAACACCAGGAAGGCCGCCGAAAAGATATGTCAGATCTTCAAGGACAAGGGCGTCGAGACCCAGATCGTCGACCTTGTGCACACCGACGTCTCCTATGCGCTGGAGGCCGCCTTCCGCTACAGCAGGATGATCGTCGCCGCCCCGTCCTACGAGGGAGGTCTTGCCCCGCAGATGGAGGCGTTCCTCCTGGATATAGGGGGGAAGAAGTACCAGTCCAGGAAGGTCGGAATCATAGAGAACGGGACCTTCGGCCCCTGTGCCGGTAAATTCATGGCCAAGCATCTCGAGACCATGGAAGGTGTGGAGATCGTAGGTCCCAAGGTGACCATCCACTCGGCCATGAGCAAGGAGAACGAGGCCCAGATAGAGGAGCTCGCCGCCAACATACTCGGATGACGATCCCCCCATACGGAGCCGTTTCCAAACCCTTTCCATTCTCTTTTTATCCGTTGACACGATGTCGGATGCGATGAAGGATTTCGTCAGGGCCAGTACGGAGGAGCAGATCGCAGACAGACGCGAGGAGATAATCAGCGCCTGCGAGGAGATCTATCTGGCCGGCGGATATGATGCCGTCACATTCAAGGCGATATCCGAGAAGACTTCCTTCTCCCGCCCATCCATCTACAACTATTTCGATACCAAGGAGGAGGTCATGATGGATCTTCTGACCAGGTATTTCGTCGGGTGGCTGGATGGGATAAAGGGCGGTCTGTCGTCAGGAGACGTGTCCCGCGAGAGGTTCTGCCGTATCATAAGCGAAGTCTCTGCCGAGCACGAGAACATGTTCCTGCTCTTCACCGACCTGAAACTCATAGAGGACGGGAGCGGGATATCCCATATCATCACATTCAAGGGTCATTTCAGGGAGTTCATCGAGTACATCTGCGGATTCATGGATGCTAATTTCCATGCGTCGGAGCAGTCGCGGGAGGGATTCCTCGAGGGACTCATGATGCTGTTCTATGGCAGTTATCCCCATACGCATCTCTCCGACAAGCAGACGGCGGCCATGGAGGCCGCAGGCGTGCCTTACGCACCGACGGATCTCAGGACTCTCTTCTATCGTCAGCTTATGCTGTTCACCTCGTCATTCCGATCGATGAGACGACATCCGTGAACATTCGCGGCGAATTATAATCAACATGTGTTAGGGAAATGGCCTGAGAAAACGGAACAAGCGACTTATGATATTTAATCATTATTCCTAATATGTCCAATTTTTAAATAATATTTATATACTAATTCTGCAATAATGTTATTGCATCCACTACTGCACCGCACCACAAATCCCTTAACCCACACTAACGGGCCGTCGTTCTTGGTCTGTGTGGTCTTGTCATGTTCATTCGCAGTTCTCGAACTGGCTGTCGTACAGTTCCTTGTAGAATCCGCCGATCCCCATGAGTTCCTCGTGGGTACCCTTCTCGAATATGCTGCCGTCCTTCATGACGAGGATGAGGTCTGCATTCCTTACGGTGGAGAGGCGGTGGGCGATGATGAACGACGTCCTTCCCTCCATGAGGACGTCCATGGCGTTCTGTATATGCTTCTCGGTCATGGTGTCCACCGAACTCGTGGCCTCGTCCAGGATGAGGAGGGGGGCGTCACGCACTATGGCCCTTGCGATGGTGATCTGTTGTTTCTGTCCGGCGGACATCCTCATGCCGTCGGTAAGTACCGTATCGTACCCGTCCGGTAGACCCATTATGAAATCGTCTATCCCCGCCGCCCTGCATGCGGCCCTGATGTCCGATTCCGACACCCCTTCCTTGGTGTAAGCTATGTTGTCTCTGATTGTCCCGTTGAAGAGCCACGTGTCCTGCAGGACCATGCAGAAGAGTCCGTGGACCTGGGACCTGGTCATGGACCTCGTGGGTATCCCGTCTATGAGGATGTCCCCGCTGTCCGTCTCGTAGAATCTCATCAGGAGGTTGACGATGGTGGTCTTTCCCGCCCCGGTAAGGCCGACTATGGCGACCTTCTGTCCGGGCTCCACCTTCTGAGAGAATCCGTGGATGACCTCTCTTCCCGGCACGTAGCTGAAATGCACGTCCCTGAACTCCACCTCCCCCCTTACATTTGCGACAGATACGTCCTTGTAACCCTCGTCCCCCATCTCCGGGGCGTCCAGGAAGTCGAATATGCGTTCTGAGGCGGCCGCCACCGACTGCATGGAGGTCAGGGACTCGGATATCATGAGTATGGGTCTTGTGAACTGGTTCACATAGACGATGAATGCCACGATGACGCCGTATCCGATCCTTCCGTCGATGACCATCATGGATCCGAAGATACAGACGATGACGTAACCGATGTTGCTGATGAAGTTCAGCATCTGCGGCATGAGGCTCGTCATGAACCTGGCGTAGAACGCGCTCGTGTAGAGGCTGTCGTTGATGGCGGAGAACCTCTTCTTGGACCTCGCCTCCCCGTTGTATGCCCTCACGATGTCGTGGCCGTAATAGACCTCCTCCACCAGACCGTTCATGGCCCCGAGGTCCCCCTGCTGTCTCCTGTAGTATTTCTGGGACTTCTTTATGAGGACGAACATGAGGACGAATCCCACCCCTGTCGGGACGATCGATATCGCGGCGAGGGTCGGGTCGGTGTAGAACATCATCGCGACAGAACCTGCGGCCAGTGTTATGGATGAGATGAAGAGGGCGATGCTTTCGCTGCAGGTGTTCCCGACGGTATCCGCGTCGTTGGTGAGGCGGCTCATTATGTCGCCCGTGCTACTTCTGTCGAAATATCCCAGAGGGACGCGGTTTATCTTCCTGGACAGGTCGTAGCGCATGACGTTGGCTATCTTCTCCGAAGAGGCCGATATCAGGTATTCCTGACATGTGGAGAAGATGACGCTCGCAGAGTAGATGAATACCAGGACGAGGCATATCCCCCCGATCCTGCCCAGATCGAGGGACGTCCCTCCCAATATGGATCCGGAGACGAGGTCGGTCACCTGTGCCAGATACTGCGGTCCTATGAGGGTGAGGACCGCGGCGGTTATGGAGAACACCACGCCGAACGCTATGTCGCGGCGGTATTTCCCGATGTAATGCAAGAGACGGACCATGGTCCCTTTAAGATCCTTCGGCTTCTCGCCCACGGCCCATCTGGGACCTTTGGGCCGCGTCTGGCCGCCGGAAGGTCCTGGAGGACTCATTCCGGTCCCTCCCCCGTCATCTGGGACATCGCTATGTTCCTGTATATGCCGCATTCCTTCATCAGCAGGTCATGGGTCCCATCTCCCACCACCTTGCCCTTGTCGAGGACGATGATGCGGTCGGCATCCATGATGGTCCCGATCCTCTGGGCCACGATTATGTTGGTCGTCCCGGCCGTCTCCCTTTTCAGGGATTCGCGAAGTGCCAGATCGGTCTTGAAGTCCAATGCGGAGAAGGTATCGTCGAAGATCAGTATCTCCGGTCTCTTGCAGACCGCACGCGCGATGCATATCCTCTGCTTCTGTCCTCCGGAGACGTTCCTGCCGTACTGGGACACATGCCCGTCCATTCCGCCTTCCATCTTCTCGACGAAATCGATCCCCTGGGCTATCTCCAACGCCTTCCTTACATCGTCCTCGGTCCTGTCCGCGGAGGTGTCCCCGTAGTTGACGTTGTATTCCACCGAGCCGGAGAATATGACGGCGCTCTGCGGTACGTATCCGATCCTCCTGCGCAGGGCCTTCTGATCGTATTCGCGGACATCGATCCCGTCCACCAGGACCTGCCCTCCGGTCGCATCGTAGAATCTGGGTATGAGATTCACAAGGGTGCTTTTGCCGGAACCTGTGGGACCGATTATGGCCAAGGTCTGTCCCTTTCCTACCTTGAAACTCACCTTTTCTATCGCAGGACCTTCCGCATCCGGGTATGAGAAGCCTACATCTCTGAACTCCACCTCCCCTTCCGCATCCGTCACCCCGTCGAATCCGCCGTCCTTGATGGACGGTTCGGCCTCTATGACCTCCTCCACGCGGCCGGCGGCCACCATGGCCCGGGGAAGACCTCTTATGATGCCTATCATCAGCATGAACGCCGACACCACCTGCATGGCGTAGGAGGAGAACACGATCATGTCCGAGAACAGCACCATCTTGTCGCCTGTGCTTCCGGCCGCGGCGATGAGTCCTGTACCGATCCAATATATGGCGAGGGTGAGGAAGTTGTTGAGGGACGACGTTATCGGATGCATGGGGGCCATGGCATGGGCGTTGGCCACGTTGTTCTCCAACAGGTCGTCGTTGGCCTTGTCGAACTTCTTCTGCTGATACTCCTCGGCGTTGTAGGCGCGTATGACACGTATGCCGTCCAGGTTCTCCCTGGTGGCGCGGTTGATCCCGTCGGTGAGCCATTGGATCTTCTTGAAGCGGGGCACGGTATACCACATGGTCACCGCGACCACCGCCACCAGGACGACGACGGCCGCGGCGGTGGCGGCGGTCCACTCCCAGTTCTTACCGGAGATCTTGAGAAGGGCCCATGTGGCCAATATGGGGGATTTTATGACGATCTGCAGACCTCTCGCGGTGAACACCATCAGGTGATACACGTCGTTCGTAGAGCGGGTTATGAGGCTGGCCGCGGAGAACCTGTCCATGTCCTGCATGGAGAATTCCTGGACGCGGTCGAACTGTCTCTCGCGGAGGGTCCTTCCGAGGGATGCGGCGATGTTGGTGGCACAGAATCCTGCCGCCACGGAGAATCCGAGACTCAGGAATGCGCACAGGACCATGTCTGTTCCGTATTCCTTCACGACATCAGTGCCGCTCCCGGTCTGGATGGCGTACGTGATGTCATTCATGTAGCCGGGTATCTCCAGATCGAGGCACACCTGGCATATTATGAAGACGACGAGCGCGGCTGTCAGCGCCCAATCCCTTTTCCTAAAATATTTCAGGATCACTGGAACCCTCTCGTACCGATATCATGTTCCCTATCTGCTCGGTTATTTTAATAACCAGTGCCGAAGAAGTGGATTGGATTGTAAAAAGTGAAGGTAAACGGTTTTTTGGAAGATTCGGAGACGTTCAGTCTTCCATGACGTTCTGCATCTCCAGATATTCCAGGATCTTCTTCCTGAGGGCGGTGAATTCGGGGTCCGCCCTGTCGCGGGGCCTATCCCACGGGACGTCTATGATCCTGTAGATGGTGGAAGGCCTCTTGGTCAGGATCACGACCCTGTCGGAAAGATACAGCGCCTCGTCTACCGAGTGGGTGACGAACATGATGGTCCTGGCACTGTGCTGGATGATCTTCGTCAGCTGCTCCTGCATGATGTTCCTGGTCTGGGCGTCGAGGGCTCCGAAGGGCTCGTCCATGAGGATGACCGCAGGGTGCATAACCAGCGCACGGGCGATACCGACACGCTGTTTCATACCTCCGGACAGTTCGTGTATGCGGGAGTCCGCGAACTTCTCCAGTCCGACGGCCTTGATGTATCTCATGGCCCTCTCCTCGCGTTCTTCCTTGGGGACTCCGGCGATCTCCATTCCGAACTCCACGTTCTGCTTCACGGTCCTCCATGGGAACAGGGCGAAGTCCTGGAACACCATGCCTCTGTCGGAACCGGGGGCGGTGCATTCCTTGTCCCCTATGGTGATCTTTCCGCTCGTGGGCTGCAGAAGTCCTGCGATGCAGCGGAGGATGGTGGTCTTTCCGCATCCGGAGGGTCCGACTATGGATACCAGCTCCCCTTTCTTGACGTCGAGGGAGAAATCGTCCACGGCCACGGTCTCGGTGTCGTCGGTCCTGTAGACCACGCGTAGATTGTCTATCTTCATCAGGGACTCCCCTTCTGGGATGTCCTTGTAAAGCAGGTCGGTACGGTCGGCCCTGACCCTGTTCCCCGATTTGATCTTGGGCTTGGTCGTTATTATCTCAGGCTGTTCTTCGGATGTCATACGTCCATCCCCATTCTTTTGGAAACCATCTTATGGATGTACTCGGCAACCCCTGTGGTGAGAAGTCCCAGTACTGCAATCACGGCGATGGCCGCATATGCGGAAGGCCAATATCCTGCGGTGGCCTGTTCGGAAAGGTAGAATCCTATACCTCCCAGAGGGGAAGCGTAGAGTTCTGCCGCCACGATACACATCCATCCGATACCCAGACCGACCTTGATACCGTTCATTATGTATGGAATCGTGGAAGGGACCATCACTTTGATGAAGATCTGGGTATCCGATGCGCCCAAAGTCTTCGAAGCGTCGACCAGTTTGGAATCTATCTTGGATACCCCGAATATGACGTTCGTCAGCAGCGGGAAGAATATCCCGACGAACACCACCAGCATAGGTCCCAGATCGTATCCGATCGCCACCATGAAGATGGGAGCCCAGGCGATAGGTGCGATAGGCCTCAGGATCTCGATTATGGGAGTGGAGAACGATCTCAGGGATTCGAATTTTCCGAGGATGAGTCCCAAAGGTATCGCTACCAGCAGGGCGAGTCCGAATCCTTTGAGGAATGTGCTCATACTGGATCCTATGTAAGACCAGAGGGTCTTACCGTTCGTCATCGAGTCCCCGTTCTGGATCAGGTCGACGAGGGCGTTCCACGTCTGGGCCGGCGTAGGTACTGTGGAAACGTCGGCGATTATGGATACGACCCACCACGCCTCCACAAATATCACAAGGGACACAGCAATTATCAGGATCTGTCTCAGAAGCCTGTGATATTTGTTGTGCTTGTCGTATTTGAACATCATACTATCGCTTTCTTCAGACCGTGATGAGCTGGCCGTTTACTGCGGTGATCGTCGCAGGGGGAGCGCCTAGGAATCCGAACTGTGCGGATCCGTTCTGCAATGCGACTGCCACACCTGCTCCGTTGGATTGGTATGCGACGCCGACATTGACTCCGTATTCTGCGAATATGCCTCTGGCCAATCCCACCTGGAGGGCGATCTGGTGAATGTCCCCGGAGATGGCCGCGACCGTTATCCTGTACGAGCCGGTGAGAGAGCTGCCGTCGAGGGCGATGGCGTTCATCAGGTAGGATTCGTCCACGAATCTGTTGGCGAACTGGATGGAGTTCTGGAATCCCAGGTCTTCCATCGAATACTTCAGGTTGCTGGAATTGCTGGTGACTATGCCGGATATGTCCTTCTTGAGGAGGTGGAGGTCGGTGGATCCATTCCCGTCGTCGTCCCCGTATGTGTATGTGATGCTGGAGAGGGCATCCTTTATGACGTCCTCGTCGAGTCCGGTGGATTGGGCGCAGGTGCTCACGAGGGTCTCATACACGGTCTTTCCCGGATTGAGGGGGTCCATCTCGGCGGTCATGGGGTTGTTGGCGTTCTGTACCCACTGCACCGTTTTCACATATGCCGCAAGGAACCTTTCGGTCGCCTCGGAGTGGCTGGATATGTAGGAGGTGTATCCTCCGAGGACGCAGCAGGTATGTCCGGGGAAGAAGTCGTTTGTCAGTCCGAGGGACTTGAACGTCTCGGTGCTAGGGACGTCCACGATATAGGAGAACTGCGGTTCCCACAGGATTCCGATGTCGAGCTGGACTCCGTTGTTGCTCTCGCTGTTCATGGCCTTGTCGTAGTTCACGATGGTATTGATGTAATACACGGACGAGGAACTGGGGGAGGATCCTGTTTCATAAAGAATGAAGGACAGCCCCATCTTTTCGACCATTTCCTTCATCTGCACATGCTGGATGGATGTGTTTCCGGGAGTGCCGCAGATCAGACCTCCCCATGCGGCCTTGCAGTCGGCGTCCACATACTTGGTGCCGTCTGCATTGACCTTGTAGAAATTAACGCCGTTCCTATCAGGTATCGAATCGCCTACCGGATTGCCGTCTTTATCTACGAGGTCATTGTAGATATCTTTGTTCATGTAGATTCCGGACCCTTCCGAATTTACCCTTGCAAGGATGTTGTAAACGGAGTTGGATCCCTGGTCGTCGCTGCGTGTTTCATCATAGACTATTACGCAGCCCATCGATGCGATGATGACCGCGATGATGACTGAGGTAGACACCAGTTTCTGTTGAGAAGGTGTAAGAGACATATTTTCTGATTTTTGGATTCGTGTAGAATATATATTTATCTTTGGATAAAGATTATACAATAAGGATACATTTGTTCTGGTGATGGTCTTTTGTCATATGTCCGGGCGGTTCCAATGTCTTGTGTCCGTGCAGTGCCGCAGGGATGGCGATTGAAATCTGGCATTCTTAATCATTTTATAATACGAGAAATATCGCTCGGATATGGCAAACATAGTCGATACCATGTCCAAGGACAGGGTAAAGCCCGAGGAGTTCACCGCCTTCATCGAGATCTCCAAAGGAAGCAAGATGAAATACGAACTGGACGAGGAGACCGGCCTCATCGCCGTCGACAGGATCCTCTCCACCTCCACCGCATACCCGTGGAACTACGGACTCATCCCCCTGACCGTCGCACCCGACGGGGACCCGCTCGACGTTCTCGTGATCAGCAGCGAACCCATCATTCCCGGAGCACTTGCCAAATGCAGGCCCATCGGGATTATGAGGATGGTCGACAGCGGCGATCAGGACGACAAGGTCCTGGCCGTCCTCCCCAAGGACCCCATGTACAAGGAGTATACCGACATCGCCCAGCTGCCCAAGCACCTCGGCGAGGAGATCCAGCACTTCTTCAACGTCTACAAGGCCCTCGAGGGCAAGAAGACCGAGACGGGAGCCATCGAAGGTCCCGAGGCCGCCAAGCAGACCATCCAGGCCTGCATGGACGCCTACGCGAAGAAACACTGATAGGCCGTTTTCATGCCGGTCCGCGGGTACCGGCCTATCGAAAACCCGTATATTCTGATACGACATTCGTCCGATTATGGCAATGATCTCGCCTCAAGTCAAGGCCCTCTTCGAGGACCACAAGTCCAACTTCAAATACTTCGCCCTCGCCACCTCTTCCAAGGAGGGGGTCCCCAACGTCGTCCCCATAGGGTTCCTGTGGGTCGCCAACGACAAGGAGATCTGGGTCATCGACAACTACATGAACAAGACCTATGCGAACATCAAGGAGAACCCCGTCGCCGCCGTATACGCCATCGGCGGGGAGGGAGGACACGAATGCGTACAGGTCAAGGGTGCCGTCAGGTACTTCGATTTCGGCGACGACTATAAGGCCGCCGTCGAGATGGCACATGCTAAGAATCCCGCATTCCCTGCGAAGGGTCTCATAAAGATCATCGTCACCGATGTCTATGACACCGCCCCCGGCGTACATGCCGGAGAGAAACTCAAACAGTGATCCGTTTTTGAAAAAAAGACCCGGCCCTCCGATCCTCCGGAGGGTCCGGGCAAATGATTTCAATCGTCCTCGGCGGGACCGTCGCCGAGGTAGATGGTCGCCGCACCTATGGCGGCCGCCATCGGTACGATGATGACGTGGATGGGGGCATGGAAGGAGAGCCATGCGACTATGAAAAGTGCCACTCCCACTATGCCGCCGATGACGGCGGCGACCTTCATCCTGTGCCTCGTCATCGCGGTGGTCCTCATCACTCGACCTTCTTCTCGAGGGCGTTCTCCACGGCGTCGACCATCCTGTCGACGATCTCCTTGGAGCCGCCGGTGTAGTTTGCCGGGTCCATGACGGTAGCGAGCTCCTCCTTGGAGAAGTGCTCCCGTACGACCTCCCTCTCCCAAAGGGTCTCGAGGAGGTCGATCTCCTTGTCCTCTGCCTCCATGGAGGCCTCCCTTACGATCTCGTGGGCGTCCTGCCTTCCGATGCCTTTTCCGACGAACGCCATCATTACGGGCTCCGCCATGATGAGTCCGTGTGCGGAGGCGATGTTCCTGAGCATCTTGTCCCTGTGGACCTCGAGTCCGGAGAAGACCTTGTTCATCTTGTAGAGCATGTAGTCGATGAGGGTGAACACATGGGGCAGGGTGAATCTCTCGGCGGAAGAGTTGGAAAGATCCCTCTCATGCCAGAGGACCTGGCTCTCGAAGGTTGGCATGACGAATCCCCTGAGGATCCTCGCGAGTCCGCAGACGTTCTCGGAGTTGATGGGGTTCCTCTTCTGGGCCATGGTGGAGCTTCCGACCTGATGGGCTTTGTCGAAGTACTCGGAGACCTCTCCGATCTCGGACCTCTGGAGGTTCCTGACCTCGGTCGCATACCTCTCGAGGGAGGTACCGAGGGTGGCGAGCAGACAGACGAGCTCGGTGTATCTGTCCCTGCCGACTACCTGGGTGGCGGCGGGTTCGTAGGTGAGGCCGAGGTCCTGCATGACCTCCATCTGGATCTTGTGGAAGTTCTTTCCGAGGGCGGCACCGGTACCGACGGCCCCCGCCATCTTGCCCGCGCATGCCCTGGGCATGATCTCGTCGAGCCTCTCCCTGTATCTGAGCATCTCCGCGATGTATCCCGCGATCTTGAATCCGTAGGTTATGGGGATGGCGAACTGGGCGTGGGTCCTGCCGATCTCGAGGGTGTCCCTCTCCCTCTTGGCCAGTTTGGCGAGGGTGTAGAGGAACTCGTCGACGTCCTCGGCCACGAGGGCGAGAGCATCCCTTATCTGCATGGCGGTCGCCGTGTCGACTATGTCGTTGGATGTGGCTCCGAGATGCACATATTTGCCTGCATCCCCTTTGCACTGCTCCGTCATGGCCTTTACCATCGCCATGAGGTCGTGGTTGGTGAGCTTCTCGATCTCCTTTATCCTCTCGACCTTCACGTCTCCGGACTCGGCGACGCGGGTGATTTCGTCGGCGTCGGCCTGTGAGATCTCTCCGAGGGTGGCGTGTGCCCTGGCGAGAGCGGCCTCGACCTTCATCTGGTAGTTGATGCGGCTGGTCTCGGAGAAAATCGATTTCATCTCCTCGCGACCGTACCTGTAATCCAAAGGACAGACGTAATCGCTCATATTATCCTAGGTGTGGATAGGCTTAGATTATTTAATAAAACCTATCAAGGGACGGACGGCCGCCGTCTGTTCCAGAACGTCTCATGTACAGGGGGACCCCGATTCCGCGGGGCCGTATCCAGAAGGATGCGGGCCGGGAAACATATCCTAATTATGCAAGGATAACCCTTTAAGGTTATTATCCTTATTAGGAAAATATATCTCAAATAGGTTAAATATTACGAATCCAACTGTTTCGTATGCTTTCCTCCGAGAACATTGTCATCACGGTCTATCCGGGGAGAACCAAAGACGGAAGACCGGAGAATTTCGAACCCATAAGCATAGCTCCGGGAGACACCATATCCATCGTCGGACCCACCGGTTCCGGCAAGACCGCATTCATAAACGATATCGAGGTGTTCGCCCAGGGCGACACCGTCACCGGACGCAGGGTCCTGGTGAACGGGGAGGTGCCTCCGGAGGAGTTCATCCGCAACCCGGCCTGCAAGCCTATAGCGATGATAACCCAGAACACCAAATGCCTTGCGGACCTGACCGTCGGGGAGTTCCTCTCCATGCACGTCTCTACCCGCGAGAACCCTCTCGAGAACGCAGTCGGCGAGGCCATCGCCCTTGCCAACCATTTCACCGGTGAGAAGATAGTCGAAAGTGCCAGGATGTCATCTTTGTCCGGAGGGCAGACCCGTTCCCTCATGATCGCCGATGCGGTCGTGATATCCGATACCCCCATCCTGCTTCTTGACGAGATCGAGAACGCCGGGATCTTCAAGGACGAGGTCATAACCAGACTTAAAGGGAAGAACAAGGCGGTCATCTTCGTCACTCACGACCCCTACGTGTCCCTCCTGTCCGACCGCCGCATTGTCATGCGCGGAGGGGAGGTCAAGGCCGTCCTCTACCCCGGGAACTCCGAGACGGAGACCCTGGAGAAGATAAGGCGTATGGACTGCGAGATCTCCGAGATCAGGGAGAGGATCCGCATGGGCGAGATCATAGGCGGTGAGTCCCAGTGACTCTGAGGATAATGGTCGTGGCCGGTCCTCCGAGCGCCGGGAAGACGGCTGTCATAAAACAGATGATCCGCTATCTGAAGGACAAGGACAAGGTGGCATATCTGAAGATCGACGTCGTCGCCGCATTCGAGGACGAGGAGCTCAGGAGCGAATTCGGCATACCCGCCAGGAAGGTCTATTCCGGGGACATGTGCCCGGACCACATGGGTATCATGGTCATGAGGGACGCGGTCGCATGGGCCGGGGAGGAGGGTGCCTCCGTCCTGATAATAGAAAGCGCAGGCCTGTGTCTCAGATGCACGCCGTACCTGTCCGGGGCTCTGGGTATATGCGTCATGTCCTCCCTTTCCGGGACCCATGCACCTCTCAAGATGGCGCCGATGATAGCCCTCGCCGACACATGTGTGGTGACGAAGACGGACCTCATATCGCAGGCGGAGAAGGAGGTGTTCAGAGAGAGTATCCGCCGTGTCTCCAAGGACATGGACATCGTGGAGACGAACGCTGTGCAGGGTACCGGTCTGAAGTATCTCTACAGATTGATGGATTCCGCCCCCGCATGCGAGGACATGGATTCCCTGGAACTCAGGGGCGCTCCCCCTCTCGGGGTATGCACCGTGTGCATCGGGAAGAAGAAGATCGGTTGGCAGAACCACTTCGGCGTCATCAGGAGGTTGGCCGACGATGACAACATCTACAACGGCGAGTGATTGGACCCCTCCCGGGAGGAACTGCGGGGCCTGCGGCTCCCGCACATGTGCGGATTTCGAGGCACTCCTGAGGTCCGGTTCGGCATCCCCTGAGAAATGTCCCTTCTACAACGTCAACACCCTCCCTGTCCGCGGATACACCGAGCGCAGGTACTCCGGAAAAGACATCCTGGGACAGGAGTACGACTTCGTCATCACCGCCATGCCCGGGGAGTGCTCGGCCAGGAAGATCGTCCTGCCGTTCAGGCCCGACATCACCGAGAGGATGGGGATAGTGCCAGGAGACATAGTCACGGGCAGGCCTGCCGGTGCGGGATGCCCCGTGCAGCATGTGATAATGGTCACCGAGGCCGACTACGATACGGGGGTGATCACGGGGCATGTGGTGGGTCCCGCCTACTCCCGCGACAGGGAGGTGAAGGATGTCAAGGCATACCACATGCTGGGATTCGAGGGCCGCGCCCTCCCCATGAAGGCGGATCCGTGCTTCGGGAAGAGGCAGTACTTCCTGCCCGGGTTCTGTATGATGGACAGGGCCCATACGGGCCTGGTGAACATGGTCATCGATAAACCCTGGGGCATCCATGTCAGGGTGGAGGACGTGGTGATACTGTGATCGGGGATTCGCTGGAATCGGTCCAGAAGAAGATAGACTCCCGCAGGGCCAAGGTGTATACGGCATCGGAGTTCAAGGACATGGTCCGCAGGAGGGACCCCTCCTCGAGGGAGGCCGATGTGGTCACCTGCGGGACCTTCGGAGTCATGTCTGGGACTATGGCCATACTGTGTGTCCCCGTGGCGGAGGCCGGGACCTTCAAGCGTGCGGACACCATCACGCTCAACGGCGTTCCCGCCACGGTCGGTCCATGTCCCAACGAGTCCCTGGGTCTCGTCGACTGCGTGGTCTACGGGACATCGCGTCGCGACGGTTCGTACGGAGGCGGACATCTTTTCAGGGACATGGTCGCCGGGAAGAGCATAGAGGTCGAGGTCTCCGCCGAGGGCAGGATCTACAGGGCGGAGAGGACGCTTTCCGAGATCCCCTTCGCGAGGATGGTCCTGACCCGCGGGTGTTTCAAGAATTATACATGTTTCGCGAACTTCTCCGACGAGGACTATGCCACCATATTCTCCGGCCCCCGTCCGCTCAGGAGGTCGTTCGGGGAGGCGTCAGTGAGCGGATGCGGGGAGATAAACCCGGTGCAGAACGACCCCGAGCTGCTCTATCTGCGTCCGGGCGCATCCGCCCTGCTGAACGGGGCCCCCGCCATGATATTGGGATGCGGGACCCGCAGCTCCCCGGAGAAGCCCAACCTGTCCATAGAGGCGGACATGCATCAGATGAGGCCGGAGCTCATGGGGGGATTCAGGACCTCCGAGGGCCCCGAATGCCTGACCTCCGTCGCATCGGCGATACCGATAACGTCGGAGAAGGGTCTGGAGGGCGTGTCTGTACTCGACGAGGACGTATACCTCCCGGTGGCGGACGTGAGGGACAGGAAACCTCTTTTCAGGGAGGACTACGCCTCGGTATGGAAGGGTACCGACCACAGGGTCTCCATAGACCCGGCGAAGTGTCTCGGGTGCAGGGAGTGCCAGGCGGACCTATCCTGTTCCCGCGACGCGAAGCCGTCCGCACTCAGGAGGAACGACCTCTGCATGGATTGCGGACTCTGCACGTACACATGCGTAGGCGGCGTCTTCGGTGCAGACATGGGTTCCGTATCGTTCGACGGGAGGACGGTCCCGATAGGGGTGAGGCAGTCCTCCCGCTCGGCGGCGGAGGACCTGTGTGTCGAATTGAAGGGAATGGTGGAGAACGGAAACTGGAAACTGAGGGATGTCAATGGGAAAATATGAACTGGTATGTCAGGAGGACGGGGAGGTCTTCGAGGACGGATACGGGCTCTTCTGCCCGTCGGGACACAAGGGTCTGATGAGGACCCGGTACGAGGTCAGGGAATTCTCCCCCAGGCCATGCAAGGGGATATTCAAATTCTACGACTGGCTCCCCGTCAGGTCCGTATACGAGACGGATTCGTGCCCCGTCGTGTTCAGGAGCGAGAAGCTGTCCAAGGAACTGGGTCTCAACGACCTCTGGGTCGGACTGACCGGATACTACCCCGAAAGGGACTGCAGGTCCATGTCCTGCACATTCAAGGAGATGGAGGCCTACCCCACATATGCCCGTCTGAGGGACAGCGGCGGCAAGACCATCGTCCTCGCCTCGGCAGGCAACACCGCGAGGGCCTTCGCGCAGATCGCGGCCGAGACCGGGAACAGATGCATCATAGTGGTCCCGGAGACCTCTGCGGACAAACTCACCGTCACCGAGAGGTCCGAGAACGTAACCCTGATCACCGTCAAGGGGGACTATGCCGATGCGATAGCCCTCGCCGACAGGGTTGTCGCCCTGGGCGACTTCGTGTCCGAGGGGGGTGCGAGGAACGTCGCACGCCGCGACGGTATGGGTACGGTCATGCTGCAGTTCGCACAGACCGCCGGCAGGCTGCCCGACAGCTACTTCCAGGGTGTCGGAAGCGGTACCGGCGGGATATCCGCGTGGGAGGCGTCCCTGAGGCTCATCGGGGACGGGAGGTTCGGAGACAGGCTGCCGAGGCTCCGTCTGTCCCAGAACCTTCCATTCACCCCCATGGCCAAGGCCTGGAACGCCGGCCGTCGGGAGATCCTCCCCGAGGACCTCGGAAAGGAGAGGGAGGACGTGTCCCAGGTCTATGCGGAGGTCCTTACCAACCGCAAGCCCCCCTATTCGATGAAAGGAGGTGTGTTCGATGCCATGACCGCATGCGACGGGTCGTTCATCGAAGTGACCAACGACGAGGCGAGGTCGGCCGAGAGGATGTGGATGCAGTGCGAGAACGTCCGTCCGGACCCCGCCGCATCCGTGGCCCTCGCATCCCTCGTAAAGGCCGTCGGCGACGGCACCGTGGACAGGGACGAGTGCGTGTTCCTCAACATGACCGGGGCCGGACGCGACAGGGTCTCCGAGGACTACGACCTCGTGACCGTGGCACCCAAGGCCGATGTGGATACGGACGTCACCGATGAAGAACTGAGGGCGATCGTCGATGCATGAGCAGGAAGTGGCCGATCAGCTGAGGTCCGAGGGTGTCGACCTCATAGTGAGCCTCCCGTGCGACAAGAACAAGGGGTTCACGGACCTGATCCATGAGGAGTTCAGGGTCGTGGACGTCACCCGCGAGGAGGACGGCGTGGGCATCTGCGCCGGTGCGGCCCTCATGGGGAAGCGCGCCGTCATATCGATCCAGAGTTCGGGGCTGGGCAACATGATGAACGCCCTCATGTCCCTCACCGACTGCTACAAGCTCCCCCTGGTGGTCCTCGCCAGCTGGAGGGGGGTGGACGGTGAGAAGATCGAGGCCCAGATACCGTTCAACTCCAAGATACCGCAGATGCTCGACGTGTACGGGATACACCATTGCGAGGTGGAGGGTCCCGAGGACATACCGTGCGTCGGGGACAGCATCAGGGAGGCGTTCGGAAGGTCGGAGATCCACGTGGTGCTCATCCATCCCAAGCTGTGGGAGGGGGCGAAGAGGGTCGGAGTGACCTACCCTCCGCGTGCCAGGTCGAGGCATATCGAGATGGACGACACCGTGGCCGAGCCATCCCTCACCCGTCTGCAGGCGATACGTGCGGTCATGGACTGCGTAGGGGACGGGGACATAGTCGTCTCCAACATAGGAGTCCCTTCCAAGGAGGTCATGGCCTCCAAGGACAGGCCTCTCAACTTCTACATGCTGGGGAGCTATACCCAGGCGACGCCCATCGGTCTCGGGATGTCCCTATTCACGGACAGGCGCGTGGTCGTGGTCGACGGGGACGGGAGCCTTCTGGGTTCCTCCATATTCCCGGTCCTGTCGGGACTGAGGCCCTCCAACCTGAAGATCGTGTGCCTGGACAACGGGACGTTCGGCTCCACCGGGAACCAGATGAACCAGGCGTATGCGGATGTCAACCTGGGGGCCGTGGCCGAGGCCTACGGCATACCGAGGGGGGACGCATCCGACCGCGAGGGCATAACGAGACTCATGGAAGGGGACGAGACGTTCGTCCACGTGTTCATAGTGCCGTTCAATTCGGATTCTCCGAACATCCCGTACAGCGCCGCGGAGATCAGAAACCGTTTCATGGGCGCCATATGAGGGTGAGAAGGAGGATAGTTGTCGGCGAAACATGTCTCGACGTCTGTACCGAGGAATCGTTCGCCGACGAAGTCCCGGACCTGATATCCGAAGCCCGCGGGATGATAGAGGAGAAGATCGGCCGCTGTCCGGGGTTCGGGACGTCCCTCGTACCGGTCGAGGCCTCCGCCTCCGACCCCCCTCTTGTCAGGAGGATGTGCAAGGCGGGTGCGGATGCGGGGGTCGGTCCCATGGCCTCCGTCGCAGGTGCGGTCGCCCTGTACGTCGTCGAGGGACTCGTCGCCGACGGATGCACCTACGCGGTCGCGGACAACGGCGGCGACATAGCCCTGTTCTCCGAGGAGGAAGTGATAATAGGGCTCTATACGGGGAAGAAGGACACCTCGTCCTTCGGATTCCGGATCCCATGTACGGACGGCGTCCTGGGGATCTGCTCCTCGTCCGCCAGCATAGGGCCTTCCCTGAGCTTCGGCGATTCCGACATCGCGACGGTCGTCTCCCGCGACCCCGTCCTCGCGGATGCGTGTGCGACCCGTCTCGGCAACGAGATAAAAGGGGAGGGGGACCTCTCCCGTGCGGCGGAGACGGTGTGCGTCATCCCCGGGGTGGACGGATGTCTCGCCGTATCCGGAGGGGCGGTATGCACATGCGGAGATGTCCCGGAGATCGTGTTCACGGGCCGGCGAGGAAGCGTCTGGACGTCCGCGCCGTGTCCGTTTCCGCAGGGCGGATGCCCCGATATCGCGCGAATATCGCCTCCATATGTGCGACAAGGGTGTACGATGTGTGGGGAAATCCTCCCAATCCTTAGAAATGCTTATAAGGGATACCAATATAGGCACCTTTAGAAGTGGGCCACGCTTTGAATCATGGCCAAAATGAACAATGAGTGATGTTTTTATGGTAGATGCGGAGGAAGTAACCCCGGTTAAGGACGAGCAGATCGATGCGGTCGAGAACGTTGAGGAGCAGAAAGTCGAGGAGCAGGTCGAAGAGCCTGCCGAGCCTACGGCCGAGGAGAAGGCCAAGCTCGAGGAACTCGAGGCTCAGCGCACCGTTCTGAACGACGACGCCGAGAAGCACAGGCAGCGCAGGGACGAGCTGAACGCCCAGACCAAGGACTGGAAGGCCAAGAGGGATGCCCTCAACGGCCAGGTCAGAGAGCTCGTCGACGAGGCCGGAAAGTCCCGCGAGGTCCGCGACAACTACAACCAGAAGGTCAGGGAGTCCAAAGCCGTCAGGGACGAGTGGAACAAGAAGGTCTCCGACATCAGGGCGAAGATCAACGAGCTCCGCCCCGAGAAGCCCGAGGACCGCGGAGAGGTCTCCCTCAGTCAGATGAAGAGGGACCTCGAGAGGCTCGAGACCCAGCAGCAGACCATGCCCATGGGAGCCGACAAGGAGAAGGCCCTCGTGAAGCAGATCTCCGAGCTCGCTAAGAACATCGAGCAGAGGGAGAAGGTCGAGGAAGGGGACGAGGCCATCAGGGATCTCGTCCAGGAGCTCAGGGACGCCAAGACCAAGGCGGAGGAGGCCCACAAGGCCGTTTCCGAGTACGCCGAGGCTGCCCAGAAGGCACACGACAACATGCTCTCCCTGTACCAGCGTGCAGATGCGATCAGGAAGGAGGCCGACGCCGCACAGGCGAAGTTCGTCGAGTGCAAGCAGGCCGCCGACGAGGAGCACAGGCTGCACATCGAGCAGATCAAGTCGCTCCACGACGTCAGCAAGAGCGCGGACGGAATCAAGAACAAGAAGAACGCCGCCAAGAAGAGGCGCGCCGACGTCGAGTCCAAGAAGGAAGCCAAGGAGATCTTCGAGAAGTTCAAGGCTGGAGAGAAGCTCAGCACCGAAGACCTCATGACCCTTCAGAAGTCCGGATACCTCTGAAAGTCCAAAAAACCATTTACCTCCCTTCTTAAAGGGAGGGTCTGTCTTTTCATCAGCATTTTATGGATCTCATTTGTTCGTACAGGTTGGATTTATTCCGATGTACGTCCATCCATTGTCATGACAGCTGGCACTCTTGTTTATCTATCATGGTGAATATTCGTCCTTTACTTGGTCCTTGGCAGGACCATATGGAGGATTTGAATGAACAGTAAATTGACCGCGGCCCTGGCCGTAATCCTCGCAGCGATCATGGTCGTACCATGTGCTGCGGTTTGCACCAGTTCCGCAGGGGAGACCGGCGTCCCCGACGCCGTTGGCTCCGATTATATCGACGACGGCGATATATCCGTCGGCGGCACATTCGATAGCGATATCAAATTCGGTATCGACTTGTCGGCTCTCGAGACCCTCGGGAGCATAATCTACGCCACACTCACAGCGAAGACCCCTTACGAGTCCCAGATCGTGGACAAAAAGGTGGATACAGTCGTAGAGATCGCCGATGACAAGGTATTCAGCGATGTATATGAGTTCGGAGAGGGCGGAAAGCTCGTCTTCATGGACGGGAGCAACATGCTCATCGACGTATCCACAGACGAGATGTCCCACTATTTCGGAGTCTATTCCGCGACCGAGCAGACCGTCTTCGAGTTCAAGGCCGGCTCCGGCATAGGTCTCTATCTCAGCGGCGACGGTGAGACGGAGATCGAGTACACCCCTCTCTACGAGTTCGAGGAGGATACCTCGGTCACCCTCTGCGGAGGGCTCGAAGCCTTTTTCGAAGTCATCACCGGCAGCGACGATACGAAGACGATAGACATCACCGTGAATACGGTATCCGAGAAGGATGCCACCATCAAGGTGGACGACATGGCCGTCTCCATCCCCGCAGACACCTCCCTGGAGATCTCCGTATCCGGTCCCCAGGAATTCATCGACCTTCTGAAGGACCCCCGAACTGTCTATCTTAAGCCTCATACAGTGTAATGCGGAAGGCGAGTTCGAGATCTCCGTGGATGCCAACATCAACGATATAAAGGCCGTCGACGGCGAGGGCAGCTACGATATCGACGTCTCCGCGGACCTGTATGCCGTCATGTACCTCCCTATTCTGAAGGACAGCGACAGCATCCTCGGTCTCGACGGAACGTTCGTCCTGGATGTCTCGTCTCCCGCAGGTACCGTATCCCAGAACGTAGAGATCGACGATGTCGAACTGAACATCGTGGGTCTGAAACAGGTATATCAGGACCTCATCAGCAAGGATTACGAGGCATTGTTCAACGATATGTTGCTGTGCCATGTAGGGATCTCCGGCGAGATCACCAGGGAAGATACATACGACCTTGCCTTCTACGGAGAGGAGACCTCCGTCGTCATCGAGGACCTTGTCATAAGCGATACCCTCGTATTCGCCGACAACGGCGAGTGGTGCTTCACAAACGACATCGGGGTCGGTCTGATCGATGTCGACATAGGCGACAACTGCATAGTCGTGGAGGACGTGGACTTCTACAACCACATAAATCTTGACGCCGAGTCCATAATGTCGTCCCTGAACGTCACCAACCTCTTCGCATACTACACCCATGTCAGCGAAGACGGGGTGGATTTCGACAAGGCATTGGACGATTTCTTCGGCCAGATCGATGAGGTCGTGCTCTTGTTCGACGATGCGTTCGACACACCTTACGAGGGCATCCTCGACAAGTACATCTCCAAGTACCTCGAGCCCGCCGTCGATACGGTGGTCTACCTGATCTCACAGGGTCCCATAGCCCACAACGTGCTCGGTCTCGCGGTGGATTACCTCATGGTCATCCTCGACGAGAACTCCACCAGCATCGTAAACATCGCAACCGACGTCATAGACGATCTGAAGCAGAAGGAGAGCGAAGGCTTGGAGATCAACTACACCGTCTTCATGCAGGAGCTCATGATGCAGATCGTCGACAACCTCTCCATATCCGAGGAGTCTGCCGCATTCCCGACGGTCTCCATCGAGGAGAGCCTCACCATAGGCAAGGTGAACATGAACCTCCCCTCCCTTGCGGAGACCACCAGATACCATGCCGCAGAAAACGTTGTCGAGATCACAGGTCTCGAGCAGAGTTACAACGCCGATCTGGACGAGGACCGTACCGAGACCTGCTCCAAGTTCTCTCTGGAGGGGATACACTGCGATATCGACTTCTTCGACTACTTCCTGTATGTGGATGCGGATCTCGTCATCGACAGGGATGTCGCCATCACCTCCGACGGGGCCGTCGACAGGGAGATCGACGTCGATGTCAGCGGTATAATCGTATTCGCCTATCGCAACGATCCGATCCTGGGAGTGTTCCTGGACGATGTCTGCTACAACCATGATGCGACCATCGTTCCTGTGAACAGCAAGGCCGACACGGATTCTTCCATCAGCATCACCTTGGATGCGGACATCGCCGCCGTATACTATGACGACACAAAATACTGGTTCTACGATGTGGCCTATGCAGCGAACGAAGACGGTTACACCGGAACGCTCGCCATCGGGAAGATGGGCATATCGTACGACCCCAAGGACGGGATGGTAAGGTCGTTGGACGTCGAGGTCAAAGGGATCAGCATCGATACCCTCCTGTACCTTCCCATATCCCTGACCTACGAGTCGGCCGATGCGAAGATGGAGTTCGTCAGCGGTGCATCCCTCATCACCACCTCCGTAATGGAAGGCAGCACCTCCGTCATAGAGATGTCCGCCGAGGGAGGCATGGCTAACCTGGGCCTTTTCGACAACTGCTCTGTGAGCAAGGTCCTGTCGGTCATGACGATGTTGAATCAGAATACCGAGGGATACAAGCTTGATATGACCATGAACGGCCTTATCACAAGCACCGGATTCTCCAACGCCGACAACTACACCGTCAACGGAACCGTCTACCTCTACGACCCCGCTTCGATCTGGAACCAATCCGCCGAATGTTCCTTCAGTGATCCCGTCAATGGCATCGAATTCGATGCCTGTCTCTACGGATGCACCCTCGGAGTCATTTACGAGGACGGTAAGATCGTAGGATACGAGATCGTCCCTGTGGACGGATTCTCCGCCGAATACTCCGGAGTGGAGGGAATGACCATCGCCTCCGACGGGACCGTCACCGGCATAACCTCCGATACGAAGAAGGTCTGTGCCGAAACGGAGCCTATCGAGTACACCCTGACCATAGACGGGGAAGTGATATACGACAACATCACCATAGGCACCATAGTGTACTGGGCGGATTTCGACAAGACCGAGAACAGGACCCTCCTCGGAATGGTCGACGGTAACGGGACCTCCGTCGGAAGAGTCGACATCGAGAACGGCGTATGGGCGTATGTCTACATGGTGCCTTACGACCTGGACCTCGTCACCATAAGCGGTAAGGAGGTCACTGTGTCCGAAGGATCCAACACCTTCGATTCCGATGCCATCGTGTTCCAGTTCCCCGATACCACGGAGAATGTGACCATAGGAATGGACTCAGGGGTCGTCGTCGAGCTGAATCCCGCCAGTTATGGATCGGGCGACACCGTTTCCGTCATCGTACAGGCCGGCACCTACAATGGATATGACGCATACCTGATCGAGGTCCGCAACGGGACCTATGACGGATACGCCACATTGTACATCCCTGTGGACGGCGACAACTATTCGCTGATCCATGTGGCCGACAACGGAAACGTCTCCAAGATGTACACCAAGACCGTCACGATAGACGGACAGATGTACCTCAAGGTGACCGCCAACGACTTCTCGGTATTCTACCTGCATGAGGAGAAGGAAGAGATGAGCGAGACGGTGATCTATGTCTTTGCGGCCATCCTCGCAATAGTCTGCATCGGGATGTTGGCTTTCTCCATAAAGAAGTCCGGATGCTCCTGAACTAAACCATAAATCCGTCCCGCAAGGGACGGAGATAAACTATTTCCCCTAAGATCATCCAGACCCCATAGGGTCGCGCCCCGGTGATCCCATTTCCGGGCATCGGATATCCGATGTCAGAAGGATCTTCTTCCTTTTCCCCTATATACATATTATATATGGGAATGGCCAGCACATATTATTGTTAAATCAACTAAGATGTGGTAACATTAAAATAGTGCATAACTAATCGTATCATCTAGGGTACAGGTCAGTTCTGTAGAGTGCATCCCATCCCTTCTGACTGGCTGGCCTGTTCCCACACTTATCGGATTCTCTGTATCATTCTGTTTATTCGATGTATCCATGTCGGTCCATCCCTTGTTTTCCATGGACAATTAAAAATACCGTCTGACCTATGGAGTGGTCGATTATGGCATTGGACGGATTGGGAAAATCCCTCAGGAACGTCCTCGACCGCGTCAACGGGTCGTCGGCGATTGATGAAAATCTCATCAAGGACATCTGCAAGGAGCTGCAGCGCGCCCTCCTGCAGGCGGATGTCAATGTACAGTTGGTGCTCAGGCTGACCAACACCGTCCGTGATAGGGCCCTCAACGAGAAGCCCGATGCGGGAAAGTCATCCAAGCAGCATGTGACCCGCATAATCTACGAGGAGCTCGTAAACCTTCTGAAGAACGGAGAGCCTGTGGCCTTGAAGCCGCAGACCATCCTGCTCGTCGGACTCTACGGTCAGGGTAAGACCACCACGGCAGGGAAGCTCGCCAATTTCTTCATCAAGAAGGGGTTCTCGGTCGGACTCATCGGGGCCGACGTATACAGGCCTGCCGCATACGACCAGCTGAAGCAGCTCGGTGACAAGGTCGGTGCGGAGGTCTACGGCGAGCCCGGTCAGAAGGACGCGGTCAAGATCGTGAAGGACGGTCTGGAGAAACTCGCGGACAAGAAGATCAAGATCATCGACTCCTCCGGACGTCACGCCCTGGAGGACGACCTCATCAAGGAGATCAGCGACATCGCCGAGGCCGCCAAGCCTCAGGAGAGGATCCTCGTCCTCGATTCACAGGTCGGACAGCAGGCAGGTCCTCAGGCGGATGCATTCAACAAGGCGGTAGGTGTCACCGGTGTGATCCTCACCAAGATGGACGGTACGGCAAAGGGAGGAGGAGCCCTGTCCGCGGTCGCCACCACCGATGCGAGAATCGTCTTCCTGGGAGTGGGGGAACATATCAGGGACCTCGAGTCCTTCGATGCGGACCGTTTCATCTCCCGTCTTCTGGGGATGGGAGACCTTGCCGGATTGGTGGAGATCGCCAAGGAGGAGATGGACGAGAGCGACGACATCGAGGAACTCGCCCGCAAGATGACCTCCGGGAAGTTCACCCTCAACGACATGTACATGCAGATGAAGGCGGTCAAGAAGATGGGGGCCCTCAGGAAGATCGTCAACATGCTTCCCGGCATGAGCAAGATGGAGGACAAGATAGACTTCGACGCCTCCCAGGCAAAGCTGGACAAGTACAAGGTCATCATGGATTCCATGACAAACCAGGAGAAGGAGGAGCCGTCCCTCATCAAAGGGAAACGCATAGAGAGGATAGCCCTGGGAGCAGGTGTGGAATCCAGCGAAGTCCGTGAACTCCTCAGGCAGTACAACAACAGCAGGAAGATGATGTCCTCGGTCTCCAAGGATAGGAAGATGCGTAAGAGGATGCAGAAGCAGTTCGGCAACATGGATTCCGACGCCATCAAGGAACTCCAGAACGCAGAGGGTGAGGAATGAGGTACTTCGTCATAACCGGTCACAAGGCCGTAGCGGACGGTTCCTTCAAGCTCGACGACCTCGCCGGGGGTGCGGGGAGGATGGACATACTCGCCCGCTGCATCAATTCGGCCTTCGTCCTCAGCCACGAGATCCGCCGCGATGCCGAGATATATCTCGTCATGGAGGGCGGTGACGACGCCCCGAAGACCGTCAGGATCAACGGCAACAGCGTAAGATACCTGAATCCCGACGAGAGGAGCACCGCCTCCCTTATCAGGAACGCACTTCTCAAGAAGATCCCCGAGGGGCACGAGGTCCAGTCCTCTCCCGGGGTATATGTTTCCAAGATGTCCTTCGCCGATGTCATAGAGGCACTTTCCCGGAAGGGGAATTTCGTCTACCTCAAGGAGGACGGCACCGACGTCAGGGATTTCCAGTTCCCGGAAGACCCCATATTCGTCCTCGGGGATAACAAGGACCTTACCGAAGAGGAGGAGCAGTGTCTTCTGGCCAAAGGGCCGGCGAAGATATCCGTGGGGCCCATAAGCCTGCATGCGGACCACTGCATGATCCTTGTGCAGAACGAGATGGACCGCAGGGAGGCGGAATGATGGCGGACGAACATACGGTCAAGATACCTCAGCACCGTCATTGCAGGAGGTGCGGGAAGGCGTTCGTCGGAGAGGGATTCTACTGTTCCGACGAGTGCAAGGATGCGGACGGTCAGGAAGCCAAGAGGAAGCTCTACAGATATATCGCCGCCATAGCGGTCCTCTGGGCCGTCGTCATCGTGGCGGTCGTGGTCGTGGGGCTCTGAGATGATATCCGCTGTCGCGGGGACGTTCGACGTCCTCCATGACGGCCACGTCCAGCTGATCAGGAGGGCCTTCGAGGTCGGCGACAGCGTCGTCGTCGGTATAACCAGCGACGAGATGGCCTCTTCCACAAGAAGGGACATCGTACCGCTCTATCTCAGACAGAAGGCCTTGGAGCAGTTCCTGTCCTCCATGGGCAAGCCTTGGAGGGTCGCCGTAATCGACGACATGTATGGTCCGGCCGACGTGATGGATCCCGTAGATGTCCTGGTGGTCTCCGAGGAGACGGTGGAGAACGGAAGAAAGGTCAACGAGTGCCGCAGGTCAAGAGGGGTGAAGCCGCTGGAGCTCAGCGTCGTCCCCCTGGTAATGGCGGAGGACGGTTCCAAGATAAGCGCAGGTGCGATACTCGAGGGCAGATACTCCCGCGACGGTACCTCCGCGGCCAAAGATATCGCAGTAGGTTCCCTCAACCACGTCAAGGTAGAGGCCGTCCGTACCGTCATGGAGAGGATATTCGGCAACGTCAGGATAACCGCGGTGGACGTGTCCAGCGAGGTCCCTCCGCAGCCCTTCGAGGAACAGACGCGTCAGGGGGCCGTCAACAGGGCCAGGAACGCCTTGGGAGGCCACGAGATGGCCGTAGGCATAGAGGCAGGCGTCTTCGAGAAGGAAGACGGCCTGTACGATTTTCAATACTGTGCCGTCCTGGACAGGGACGGAAGGCTTACCGTGGGTACAGGATCGGGTTTCATGTATCCTCCCGAGGTGGCCGGGTACGTCAGGCGCGGCATGACGGTCGGGGATGCCGTGAAGAAGGTCTTCGGCTCCACCGATATCGGGAAGAAGCAGGGCGCGGTGGGACTTCTCAGCGGAGGGCTCCTGGACAGGAAGTCTCTTACGGAGCAGTCGGTCACCGCGGCCATGATACCGAGGCTGAACGATTCATATGTTGCACGAGATCGAGATCGGTTCCGACTCCGACTACCTTATGGACGAATCGAAGATAAGGGGCCACGCCGAGAGGCTGCTGGTGCCGGAGGACGAGGCGGACGTGGTACAGGCGGTCCGTATGGCCGCCGCGGACGGCACATCCCTCACCGTATCCGGTATGAGGACCGGGATGTGCGCCGGTTCCGTACCATATGGGGGATATGTCCTGTCCATGGAAAGGATGGACAAGGTCATAGGCGTCGGGAAGGATTCCCGCGGGTATTTCGTAAGGGTACAGCCTTGCGTCACCGTCCGTCAGCTCAACGAATTCATACGCAGGAGGGGATCCGGATCGGTACCTTCCGTGACCGAGGGGGCGTCGGAGATGCTGGCCGCGGAGGAGAGGGAGTTCTTCTATCCCGTGGATCCGACGGAGCTCAACGGTTCCCTCGGAGGGAACATAGCCACTAACGCATCCGGCCCGAGGACTTTCAGGTACGGTCCGACCAGGGAGTGGGTCAGGAGGGTCCGTGTCGTACTTTCGGACGGAAGCATCCTGGATGTAAAACGCGGGGATATAAGGGCGGAAGGCAGGAGACTCATGCTTCCCTTTTCGGACGGCGGGAGGGAGATCGTCCTCCCTTCCTACGACTACAACAGGGATGTCAAGAACACCACGGGGATGCTTTCCGAGGACGGCATGGATGCCGTAGACCTCTTCGTCGGGAGCGAAGGCATCTTCGGGGTCATCACCGAGGCCGACCTCTATCTCGCCGAGTCCCATCCCCTCATGTCCAACATAGTCTTCCTTCCCCGCGACGGCGACGCCTATGCGCTGTCCCGTGATTTTCCCCGGAGCGGCGTGGTCCCGGAGTTCCTGGAATTCTTCGACTCCGGTTCTCTGGACCTCATACGTGCATCGAGAAAGGACGATCCGCGCTTCACCGATATGCCGGATATCCCGGATTACGCCGGTTCCGCCCTTTTCTTCGACCTGCCGATGGATGGGGACCTCATCGACAGTTACCGGAGGATCGAACCGTTCGTGGAGGCCCACGGCGGATCCCTCTCCCGCAGCTGGTGCGGGCACGAGCTGAAGGACAGGGAGAGATTCTTCTCATTCCGCCATTCCGTCCCTCAGACGATATTCGAGTACGTGGCCCGTCTGAAAGGTTCGTCCGCCCCCGGCATAAACAAGATGGGGACGGACATGTCCGTACCTCTGGCACATCTCGACGAGATGATGTCGGCCTACGACGAGGTCATCACCCGCTACGGCCTGGAATATGTGATATTCGGCCATATCGGGAACGGGCATCCCCATGTGGAGATAATCCTGAAGGATATGGAGGATTTCGCAAAGGCCAAGAAGGCCTATGCCGAGCTGGCACAGAAGGCCATCGATCTGGGGGGATCCCCCAGTGCGGAGCACGGCATAGGAAAGATGAAGGTGGACTACGTCCGTATGATGTACGGGGACAAGGGGGTGGACGAGATCCGCGCAGTGAAGGAGAGGATGGATCCCGGATGGATCCTCAACCCGGGCAACATGGTGGTAAGATGAAGTTCGCGGTCGCCGTGAAACAAGTGCCAGATACCACACTTATAGATGTGGATGAGAACGGAAGCCTCGTCAGGGCCGGTGTCCCGTCGGTATTGGACCCGTATTCGGAATATGCCATGGAGAGGGCCGTAGCCCTCAGGGAGGACGGCGATTCGGTCATAGCGGTATCCATGGGTCCGGACCAGGCGGAGTCGGCCCTGCTCCGCTGTCTGGAGATCGGTGCCGACGAGGCATATCTGCTCAGCGACAGGGCGTTCGCCGGTGCCGACGTTCATGCGACGTGCAGGACGCTCAAGGCGTTCATGGAGAAGTATGTGCCAGATGCGTCGCTGATCTTGTGCGGGAAGCAGGCTTCCGACGGGGATACAGCCCAGGTGCCGGCGGAACTTGCCGACATGCTCGGCAGGGAACAGTTCTGCTATGCCACACACATCGAAAGGGAAGGCGGGGCCTTCCTGATAACGCAGGACTACGGTGACGAGGTCCGCACATGCCGTGCCCCCGAAGGGTCGGTGGTCTCCGTCCAGGAGGGCGATGTGAACAGGCCCCTGCCATCCATACAGAGGTTCATAGATGTCTCCTCGTACGAGATAAAGAAGCTCGGAAGGATCGATCTGGGTCTTGGTACCTTCTCCGTAGGTCTGAGGGGGTCGCGTACAAAGATAGTCGAGTCCCGCGCCGTACGTCTGGAACGTTCCGGTAGGGTCACGGACGGGACGGACCCGCGTGCGGCCGCCGAATTCATAAAGGGGGTGCTGTGACGGGATGCGAATCGTGTTCGGGCGGCAGCTGTTCGTCCGACGGAAAGAACAAGGGACTTCCCCCGGGGATGCTGGAACAGTACAAACTGAACGTGGACCGTTCCGACGGGTATCTGATCTGGGTCGAGATCGACCGTTCCGGAGAATATCCCAGGGTATCGGATGTGAGCCTGGAGATCCTGTCCAAGGTCCGTTCCATGAACGACGGTTCCCGTGTATGGGGGGTCGTATTCGGCCATGCGGAGCTCAAGCCGCTGTACGGTGAGATATTCTCTCATGGGGTCGAGACGCTCTACGAGGTCCACGACAAGAGGCTGTGTACCTTCCACCCCGAGGCGTACGCCGATGCTCTGGCACAGATAATCGTGAGGACGGAGCCCGCGGTCGTCCTCATGGGTGCCACTCCCAGAGGGAGGGAGTTGGCCCCGAGGGTCGCGGCCAAACTGGATGCGGGGCTTACCGCCGACTGCACGGATCTTTCCGTGGACGACAGGACAATCTCCATGACCCGCCCCGCCTTCGGGGGGAACGTCCTCGCCACCATCCAATGTACGGCATTCCCTCAGATGGCTACGGTCCGTCCGGGCGTATTCCCGATATCGGATCCGTCCGAGGGTGCCAAAGGTACTGTGATCTATTGGCAGTACGACGGATGCGGGCTCAAGGACATAGTATCTTCCGAAAATGTGAGGAACGAAGAGGACGATATAACGCGGTCCAGGATACTCGTATCCCTGGGGGCGGGTGTGAAGAAGGACAGCATCCCGATAGCGGAATCCGTCGCACGCAAACTCGGGGGCATGGTCTCATGCTCGAGGAAACTGGTGGAGAAGGGGTGGTTCCCCCAGTCCCGTCAGGTGGGGCAATCCGGAAAGAGCGTAGCCCCGGATGTGTATCTGGCATTCGGGATATCCGGTTCCGTCCAGCATCTGGCCGGCATCTCCTCGGCCAAAAGGGTGATCTCGGTGAACACCGATCCCGATGCGAGGATAGGGGAGGTCGCCGACGAGATAATAGTCGGCGACGCCAATGCGGTCCTCAGGGAATTGGACAGGATCCTCTGATCAGAATTCCATGGGTTCGTCGTCCCTGAAATGGGACAGCATGGCATCCAGGACCTTCTGGGCATGCCCTCCGGCCTTTACATTGGTCCATGCCTCCTCCACGACACCGTCCTTACCTACGATGAAGGTGGAACGGATGTTGCCGACGACCTCCTTCCCATAGAGTTTCTTGGTACCGAAGGCACCGACCTCCTTGGCTAGGGCGTGGTCGGGGTCGCTTAGCAACTTGACCTTCAGACCCTGACTCTCCCTGAATTTCCTGTGGGTCTCGGGGGAATCCCCGCTGACTCCGAATATGGGGACGTTCCTGAGCATGAATTTGGGGTAGAGGCCGGTGAATTCGACCGCTTCTTTGGTGCACCCGGGCGTGTTGTCCTTCGAATAGAAGTATATCACATAGCGTACGCCGCGGAGGGCGTCGGAGTCCACCTTCTCCCCGTTCTCGTCCTGAAGGACGAAATGCGGGAACATGTCGCCTGCCTGCATCAGAACAGCCTCCCCGATCTCTTGGATATGATCCCGGTGAGGTCCATCTCGAGCATGGTCACGGGATGGGTCATCTCGTAGTCGGTTATGGTCCGGGGGGACATCTCCCCGAATACGCCGATGCGCTGTCCGTCGACGGTTATGAACGCTCCCCTTCCGGGAATGAAAGTCGAGTAGTCGCAGGTCTCGAACGTGTATTCCACGTTCATCTCCCTGAGGACGCTCTCTGTCAGGGACTTCACTTCGGTGAAGGAACTCCTGGATGCCGCCTGGAGGGCGCACAGATGCAGGACGGTCTTGGCATCCCTTATGACGAAACCGACCTCGAATATCTTCTGCGGGAGGTCGCGGTGCTTGTTGTGTCTGAGGATCTTCATCAGGCTCGGCATGAGGTACGAGCGGAGACAGGTATGTTCTTCGGTGATGGGGTTTTTGACGGTGACAGCATCCACCTCGGGAAGACCCGATATTTCGAACTCGTCCCTTTTGTTGCTGAGGGTGAGGGTGGTGAGCTCGGTGTATCCAAGCCCTATCATTATATCCTTGACCTTCTCGGAGAAGGAGGTCTCGGGCAGGAGCTTTCCGAACGTCTGGGTCACATCGTGCCTTTTCTTTCCGTAGTTGTCGAATCCGTATCCGATGGCCACATCCTCGTAGACGTCGGCGTCATGCAGGAAGTCCATCCTGTAGGCGGGGATCCTCACGGTCAGTCTGTCGCCGTCGCATTCGGCCCCGAGCCCCATCCTTCCGAGGGCTTCCACGGCCTGCTCGGGGGTGAAATCCACTCCGACGAACCTGCCGCATTCCTTGAGGGATACGGTCATGGTGCGGGGCTCGAGGTTGGGATAGCTCTCCTTGGGGGCACCCTCCATATGGACCCTCCTTATGGTCCCTCCGCGCTCGGCGAGGGCGGTGGTGACGATGTTGACGCACTCCTCCACGGCCCCCTCGTCGAAACCGGTGACGTCGACGAAGAGGTTCCTGGTGGAGGTGGTGACGGTGGTCAGAGCACCGTTGATGATCGGCGGGAACGAGAGGACGTTGCCCTTGGCATCCAGGATGACGGGGAATTTCTCCATCCCGTCCATGAGGTGGGCGTACGCCCTTCCTTTCTCATGCTTCTCGAGGATCTCCCTCATGGTCATCTTCTCCGTCTTCGCCAAGGGGACGAACGAGAACCTGTCCGGGTCCACCGCCTCGAAGGTGAACGGAGGGGTGACCTTGTCGAGGTCGTGTATGCCGATGGCCAGTTTGGACCTCTTCCTTCCGACGGTTATGTGCAGTTTCTCCTGCATCTCCATCATGGAGCGGAGTGCGGTATCGTCCACATCCACGCCGAAGACGGCCGCACACATGAAGTAGGGACGTATCTCCTTCACGCCGGGGGTGACCACGGCTTCGATATCGGAGTCTTCCACGGCATATTCTTTCAATCCCGGTTCGATGCCCAGGAATGCACGCATGGCGCGGGCTATCCCTTCGACGCTGTACATGTCTGGGCGGTTGGGGAAGAACTCCACGGTCATCTCGTCGGACCCGGGGACGGTGTCCCCGGTATCGGAGCCGATCAGTTGGAGTTTCTCCAGGGCCTCGTCCTGCGGGAGCTCCTTCCCCATGAGTTTTTCCAGATCCTTGTAGCTGAAGTTGACGTTGGTCATTTCTTTCCCCTCCCGAGCTCTGCATGTGCTTTGCCCAACTGTCCCGCCGCCTGTGCGGCCAGGGTGGACAGTTCCCCTGCGAGGACGGTGGCGGCCAGGATCTCCGCAAGTTTGCGGGCCTTTCCCGATCCCTTGCAGCCCATGATGCTGAGGGCCTCCGCCTGACAGGGCAGGGACGTCCCTCCCCCGACGGTGCCGAGCTCAACGGCGGGCATCCTTACGCTTATGTACAGGTCTCCGTCCACATCCTCGCAGTCCGTAAGGGTCATGCTCCCTCCGACGACCTGTGCCGGATCCTGTCCGGTGGCGATGTAGAATGCGGCCACCATGTTGGCGGCATGGGCGTTGGCCCCCAGCGTGCCGGCCATGGAGGATCCGATGAAATTCTTCCTGATGTTCGTCTCCACCACGAGTTCCGCGGAGGTGTGGAGTCTCTTCTCGACAGTCTCCCTGGGGATGAGGGCCTCTGCGACGACGGTCTTCCCCCTTCCCTCTATCATGTTGATGGCGGCCGGTTTCTTGTCGCTGCACATGTTGCCCGACACGGACACCATGACGGCGTCGGTAGCCTCCTCGATCACCTTGCATGCGGCCTCTGAAGCGATGGTCGCCATGTTCATGCCCATGGCGTCCCCCGTCTCGAAACTGAATCTGAGATAGAGGTTCCTGCCCGTGGGGAACTTCTCGATCCTTGCGAGTCTTCCGTGGGAGGTGGTACCGGACACGGCGGCCTTGATCTCGTCCTCGTGGGCGTCTATCCACTCTATGGCCTGGCAGGCATGTTCCAGATCCCTGACCCTCAGGACGGGGGCGCGGGTCATGTAGTCGCCGAAGACCTTGGTCCTCGCCCCGCCCGAGTCGTTGATGACGGACATCCCTCTGGAGATGGAGGCTACAAGGGCCCCCTCCGTGGTGGCCAGGGGGACTATGAAATCGCCGTTGGCGTATTCTCCCGATATCCTGACGGGACCTGCGAACCCCAGGGGGACCTGTGTCGCACCTATCATGTTCTCGATATTGTGCTCGGCATCCTCCGCCTTGAAGCAATATTTGGCTATCCTCTCGAGGGAAGCTCCGGAGTACTGCTCGACAGCCTCGCGCCTCTCGTCGACGTCCGCATGAGTGTGGCCCCTGTTCTTGAGCCCGGTACCGTCTGTCATGGTCTGACCGATACTATCCGTAATATTATAATTTTGATACAACGGAGGTGTGGGGTGCGGATGTCCCCGTGGCGGGGATATGCTAGGCCGACCGTCGGAGATTCAGAGTCTTGCCCCGGTCTGCGTGTATGTGGTCCCGTCGTTCTCCAGGATCCTGACCGTTATGGATGCCGTTGTATCGCCTTCTCTCGATGTATAGAATCCGGCATCCCTTCGACGGACCATGGGCACATCAGAACATGGGGGCGATGTAGCACTATACGCCGAAGTAGATCAAGACGGCGATACAGCCGGCCACCATGAACCGCGTCAGCCACATATCGACCTTATGGTTGAACTCGAGGTCCTTTACCAGCTTGTCCCATTGCTCGGGGCTCATTCCGGCCATGGTCATGTTATGGGAATGTCGGGATTTAATGGTTTTTAGAGGGCACCTCCCCCGAGTATGCCATAGATCTCCGACGCCGTCTGTTTCTGCACGGAGGTGTCCTGTATGGTGATGTTGGTGGTCGTGCTGTTGCTGACGTTCTTGTTCTGCGTGTACCTGTATCCCATGTACGCCGTGTCGTCCCGCCGCATTGGTGGTTCCGTCGCTTCGGACCGTGTCAAAATCCTGTCTTTTCGACCAAGGTGTCGTAAAGTTCCTGCGTGGATTGCTCCGTCTTCTGATTGAATGCGTAGGTGTGTCCGCCCATATCCTCGATGACGATACATGCACCGCAGGAGCAGTATGCGGCCAAGGTATAGTTCCCTCCGGAGTTCCTGAAGTTTCCGCTCTGGATATATGAATCAGAATATCCTGCGATGCGGGACCCTCTTTGGAAATCGCCGTCGAGGCGGATGTCTGGTTCCGCAGGAATGCCGAATCCGAATTGAACGAGGCGCGTATGTACGCCCTGGAGGCGATTTGCAGACGCGGAGGGTCTGGAAGGCCGGAGACGGCCGTCATGATCAGGGATGCCGCGGACTGCGGGAATCTGAGGGCGGCCGGGAACCTGGCGGACATGATGGTCTCCGGGAAGGGAGTCAGGAAGGACCTCTCCGCAGCCTCTTCGCTGTATGCCGCGGTGGCCAAGGGTCCTGCCAGGGGAAGGGCCGTACCTGCCAAGGCGGCCGACGACGGGAGGACCGGCCAATGCGACCCCGGTCTGTCTTTCCGTCTGTTCAAGCAGGCTGCGGATAATGGCGACCAGTATGCGATGTATGCGGTGGCGTGCATGTACCGTGACGGGAAAGGCACCTCCGAGGACAGGGAGAAGTACAAGTTCTATACCCGCATGGCCGCCGATTTCGGAAACAGGGATGCGAAGGAGATAGTCGGGAAATGGGATGCGAAGGAAAAGAAACGCAGGAAGGCCGCTAAGAAGGCCGATCCATGACGGACCTCCGTATTGTTTAAATATGTCGTAGTCTTGGGGAGAGTCACGGATTTTGGATTCCGAAAGGTATCCGCCGTGGAGGGAATTTCTCCCTCAGGCCGTACGGGGGCGCAAGCCGGACGTACGGGGAATTTGGCATAGTAATTGATTTTAGCTATGCTTATATACTAGTTGTTCCTATCCGGCCTTGCAGCCGCGTAGGATTCCATCCTTGCGGCAGAAGGATGAACAAATGGTAACAGTCTACGACGTTCCCGCTGAGAAACTCATTCTCAAAGTGTCTGAGAAGCTCAAAGAGAACGATAAGATCGTTCCTCCCGAGTGGGCCGAGTTCGCAAAGACCGGAATCCACACCGAGAGGGCACCTGTCCAGCAGGACTGGTGGTACACTAGGGCAGCCTCCATCATGAGGAAGCTGTATGTGAAGGGCCCCATGGGAACCTCCAAGCTCGCAGGCGAGTACGGCGGATTCAACGACAGGGGATGCAAGCCCAACAAGGCAGTCAAGGGAAGCCGCAACATCGTCAGGAAGTGTCTCATTCAGCTTCAGGACGCAGGCCTCCTCGAGGCAACCCAGGACAAGCAGGGAAGGAAGATCTCCCCCGCCGGACAGAAGCTCCTCGACAACTCTGCCAAAGAGGTATTTGACGAATCTAAGAACTGAAGGTAATTGGCATGGACGACGATCCTGAATTGGAAGCGATAAGGCAGAGAAGGATGGCGGAGCTCCAGCAGAGCCAGCAGAATCAGGCGGCCCAGCAGGAGCAGGCTAAACAGATCGAGGCCCAGAAACAATCCATCCTCAGGCAGATCATGACCCCGGAGGCCAGGGACAGGCTCGCGAACGTGAAGCTTGCAAACCCCAACCTCGCTGCATCCGTAGAGAACCAGATGATCCGTCTTTATCAGGGCGGAAGGCTGCAGCAGCAGATCACCGACGCCATGCTGAGAGAGATCCTTCAGAGTATGGTCCCCCAAGAAAGGGAGATCCACATAGAGAGGAGATAATCATGTCTAGTACAAAGCCCCCGGCAATGAAAGAGAGGCTCAACAAGAAAGTCAAGCAGAACCGCCGTGTTCCCGCCTGGGTCATGCTCAGGACCAACAGGCAGTTCCTCAGGCACCCGAAGAGAAGATCGTGGCGCATGGGAAAACTTAAGGAGTGATTCAAATGGCAGACGAAGTCAGCAGGATCATGGTCATTCCGCTCAGGGGAGCAAGGCTTGCTCCCAGGTCCAGAAGGACCGAGCGCGCCGTGAAAGAGGTCAGGGCCGCCATCATGAGGCACATGAAGGTGGATGCCGAGCACGTCTGGATCGACAAGACTGTCAACGAGAAGCTGTGGGAGAACGGAATCCGCAATCCCCCTTCCAAGATCACCGTGAAAGCGGTCAAGTTCGACGACGGCCTCGTAGAGGTCTCTCTTTCCGAGTGATCAAGATGTCGATGAGGCTCACAAGGGTAGCTGGGACGTTCAACATAGGCGTCAATGCAGTCGCCAACGAGAGCCTCGCGTTCATTACCCCCGACGCCGACGCCGCGTTCATCAAGGACGTGGAGGAGGTGCTGGGGGTCAAACCCTTCCAAACAACCGTTTCGGGGTCCCACGTGGTGGGTTCCCTCGTCGCGATGAACTCCAACGGGGCGGTGCTCTCGGGATTGGCCGAGGAATCCGAGGTGGAGGTCATCAGGAAGTGCCTGCCGGTACTGCTCCTTCCGGACCAGTACAATGCGGCGGGTAACAACATCCTCGTCAACGACAACGGTGCCGTCGTCAATCCCGAGATGGACGACAGGACCGCGGAAAAGGTGGCGGAGATACTGAACGTCGAGGTCGTCAAGGCGTCCGTGGCCGGATGCAATACGGTCGGATCCGTCTGCAGGTGCACCAACAAGGGCTGTGTATGCAGCACAGATGCAACCGACGACGAGGTCGAGATCCTGAGGGAGGTCCTCAAGGTGGATGTGCAGAGGAGTACCGTCAACCACGGTTCCAAGTACATCGGTGCCGGCATCCTCGCCAATTCGAAGGGGGCTCTTGTCGGAGACGAGACCACACCCATCGAGATGGGAAGGATCGAGGACGGTCTGTCCCTCTGAAGACTCAAAAAACGATTTAACCGTGACCTTACGGTCTATTTTTTTAATATGCCTCTTCGACACTTTGTGTGGGCCAGCAGTTTTTCTGATGTAGGTTCTGTCGGAGAGTTCTGAGAACCCTTTATTTCACAGGAATGCGATGTATTTCGCTGAGCAAGAGTGCGGAGAAGCTGTTCACAAGGCCCTGCACCTATCGGATCCGTGGGAGGTTTTCTCGGTGAACATCGATGATACCGAGACCAGGGTCGATATCCGTATCCGTTCCAAAGGGAAGGTGGAACATATTTGTCCCGATTGCGGATGCTCATGCGAAGGCTATGACAAACGCGAAAGGACCTGGCAGCACATGGATTTCTTCGACATGGAATGTCATCTCCATTGTGCGGTTCCACGTATGGAGTGTCCGAAATGCGGGAAGGTCATGCTTGTCGATGTTCCATGGGCACAGGAGAACAGCGGTTTCACCTTGTTGTTCGAGGCCAAGGGTGTGGAACTGATGAAGGAGATGCCCGTCAATGCCACCGGAAGGTATCTTGGAGTCACGGACAAACGTCTCTGGAGGGTGTTGGATAAGCATGTCGAAGAGAGGATGAAGCATCAGGATCTGTCGGAATTGGACAGATTCTATGTGGATGAGACATCATGTAGGAGAGGTCACAGGTATGTGAGCATCTTCGTGGACGAGGATTATAACATCATATTCGTCACCAACGGCAACGATACATCATCTGTGGCAAGATTCAGGGAACATCTGGAAGCACATGGGGGCAAGGCATCCAACGTGAAGTTCATCTGTTGTGATATGGGAAAGGGATTCCTATCAGGGATAAAGAACGAATTCCCTGGTGCAGTGGTGACATACGACAGATATCATGTGATACAGCACATGAGTTTGGCAGTGGATAGAGCGAGAAGACACGAATGGAACGTTCTGAGGGAGGGGGGGCAGATTAAAGGATGCCACCAAACTCAAGGGACAGAGGTTCTTTCTGTTAAGGAACGTGGAGAATCTGTCACCTTCCCAGAAGGAAAGGGTCGATTGGATTCTGGAATCCCATAAGGAGATCGGTATCGTATACGGATTGAAGGAATCCCTGAGGGACACTTGGGATTATGACAGTGGGTATGGTGCGGCCAATCATCTGTTGGATTGGCTGATAACGGCTGAACGTACCGGTATCTCCGCGTTGAGGGACATCATCAAGGTGGTGGACAATCACTTCTCCGAGATCCTCAATTGGTTCCGTTCCAAGATGAACAACGGTGTGATGGAAGGGATGAACAGCGTCATCCAGTCTGTGAAGAGGCGTGCGAGAGGGTACAGGGATTGGAGAAATCTCCGCACCATGTGCTATCTCCGTGGTTCAGGATTGTGTTGATCACTCTTCTAAGAATGACATGGTGGCTGTCCTTCACAGGCCGATGGCGTAGCCGAGGCCTTAATGAGACGATGAACGAGTGGGGTCCTGCGGGCCTCCGAGTGAATCGTCGACCTTGTTTTCGAGTTCTCACAGGGTGTAGTCGCGCGGAGCGCCGACTACACCTGTGTGAATGTGGTTACCCACACGATTCGTCGAGGAACCTAAAAACGGTTAAATGTTGGGGCCTGAGCGACATGAATCCCTGTTTGTTTATTTTAGAACGAATAGAATAAATATCGCTCCGACAATCTGTAACTGTCCCAAGCAGGGGACCCGGCAGAGGGATGTGGCTCCTAAGCGACCTAACTCTGCCAATTCACGTTTTACGGATATATTTTCAATCCAGCGCCTTTCATGCGCCCGTTCGGCCCCTTTCTGATCCGTGGACGTATTATATCAAAACATTCCTTGTAAAAAGACAGCTCCGACTCATTGACAGAACCTGAGAAAGACAGGCGATGGTAGCGCCTGATGATGTATGCGATGCAATCCACTATCTGTGACATCGCCCTATATCTCGAATCAACAAAGACAACATCCTCGATGATGTAATCATTGACGATGTGTTCCGTTCCCTCCGAGATCATGTTGCGGACCCTGGTCTTTATCTTCTCATCAAATTTGGGTTGGATCGAATCCATGAAAAGGATCCCGAATTGAGGGTCTGCTCCCCCCTGGTCAATTTCTTGTTCAGTTTCTGATGTGTTAAGCATAATCTTTCAAATAGGAATTTGTAGGCCACATTATCCACATCAGCGACCCTGCCTTTCAAAAGGTCTTTCCTGATTAATACACAATTCACAGTGCAATCGATCTTTCCAAGAGTGTTTAAAACGTCTTTCATCAACTGTAAGCGTTTTGACACATCCATCTCTTTGAATATCCCTTTACGACTGATGATATCCGTTGCATGGATCTCAACATCAGTTGGATCTTTCTCAGGGTAATATAGCAATTTGACTTTCGACAACTCATCCTCAACATGTTTGTATTCCGATTCGTGGATGGTGATTGCAGCAAGGACATATTCACTCTCTGCATCGTTGTAATTCGGTTTTCCCGATTCGTCCATGTATGTCAGGAACAATCTATCACTTGTACAATGTCGATTGTGTACTTTAATTAGACGAATAATCCGATGAAAAACTCATAGCGGCAGATAATACAAGTACCAGATTGAGTCAGTGATATAAACGTTAGAACTAAATTCTTAATTGACACCCATCGATTATGTCCTTTTCAGAACGTCTCAAGTATTATAACCAAATTCAGACACTTCGCTCCCATCCACTGTTCCGGACGGCTGGTCACCGGTCGAATATCCAGTACCCGGTGAACTCGGAGATGTCGTCCTCCATGAGTTCCACCTCGTTGCCGACGTGGACGAAGTCCTCCTCGTCCTTCCCTTCCATGTACTGGGACAGTGTGGACAGGGGGAGCGTGATGCCTCCTACGCGGTAATCCGTGGGGACCACGACCTTCGGTTCCACCTTGCTGACGAATCCGTCGACCTTCTCGAGGGGCATGGTGCCGTACTCGCCTATGGGTACGAACATGATGTCTGTCCCCCTCATCCTGTCGACGACCTTGTCGGAGGGTATGTCGCCCAGCCCTCCGCAGAAGGCTATCCTGAGGCCGTCCATCTCGAACATGTATATCGCGTTGACGCCTCTTTCCGCACCCATCTTGTCGTCGCTGAATGACGGTAGACCTGTGATCTTGAATCCGTTGAAATCGATCTCGCCGATGGCCTCGGTGTAGTCCTTGTGGTGGCCGTATATCACCCTGAACGCGTTGCGGTCGTAGTTGTTGTGGGTGCACAGGACGAGATTGGCGGCCACGGTCGGAGGCCAAATGCCTATCGACTTCCCGTCGTGGGGATCCATCACCATCCTTACCCTGTCGTCGGCGAACTCGAAACACGAGTAGCCGTGCCATCTTATGAACACAGGGGTTGATTATCGGACGTCGTAATAACTGTATCGACAGCAGGATGCATCTTCCGAACGAACAATAATTATAAAGAAAGCCGATAGCCCGTACGATGAAGAAGACCCTGATCCTCGTCGTCGACAGGGATGACGATTTCGGTGCCAAGGGCAGCGTGAAGACCCCGGTGATAGGCATAGACGCCTGTGCCGAGGCAGCTACGGCTCTTGGTGTGGCCGATCCCGAGGATTCCGATACCAACGCCCTGTATGCGGCGATGAACATCTACAGGGAGATGGAGAAGGACGGCGAGCCCGCCGGTTCCTTCGAGGTCGCGCTGATATGCGGGGACCAGAAGGTAGGATACAAGTCGGACGGGAAGATCGTAGACGAACTCAACGAGGTCTTGGACAAGGTGAATCCCAACAGGGCCATCCTCGTCGGTGACGGGGCCGAGGACGAGTACGTGTATCCGATAATATCGTCGCGTGTGTCCATCGACTCGGTCAGGAAGGTCTATGTAAAGCAGGCCCCCGGCGTGGAGGGTACGTTCTACATCATCCAGAAGACCCTGTCCGATCCTCAGAAGAGGGAACGTTTCCTGGCCCCCGTGAGCTGGATCCTCATGCTCATATCCAGCATATACATCGCGGCCGGATTGATAATAGCAGACGATCTGAGCGATTTCTTCATATCGTCCACCACCCTGTTCATAGTATTCTTCATAGGTGTCATGCTGGCACTGTACTCCTACAGTGTGGACGAACGTCTCCGCAGGGCCAAGGACAAATGGGCCGAGAGGGCCAAGAGAGGGAGCGTCACCGTCATCTTCAGCATCGGAGGTCTGGCACTTATGGCCATCGGGGTCGTCATCGGTTTCATCTCCCTGACCGACTATTACACGACGCGTACCCTTCAGCGGTTGGTCCTCTTCGTATGCAACGCCCTGTGGCCTGTTCTTTTCGGCATAATCCTCATCATGGGAGGTACGCTTCTGGACCGCTACATGAACTCTCATGTGATCAAATATCGTTTCATCACCCATTGTCTGGATATCGTGGCCATCGGTATGCTGCTCACCGGGGCGTTCGACTTCGTCGGATCCAACCTCGACCTGGGATCTGCCAGCATGACGATCGTCCTCTTCGAGATCATCGGAGGTTTCGTCCTCTTCATCGCGGCGCTCGTCCTCCAGCATAATGTCAAGGAGGCCATGGGTATCGAGGAGAAAGAGGGGACGAAGGATGAAGTTCTCTGAGTGGGAACCGATATACGTCTCGATATGCTCGGACATGGGTTACGACCCGTCGTGCGACGACATGTCCGCGAGGATGCTCCTCGCCCTGACGCAGAACTCGGACGTCCGGGACGAGGATTCCATAGCTCCTCTCATCAAAGATACGGTCACCGTCCTGGGGGCCTCTTCCGGTCTGGAGGGGGACATCCTATCCAAGGGTGTCGAGGGGACCGTCATAGTGGCCGGATCCGCCGTGGGAAGGGCCATGGCGGCAGGGGTACGCCCCGATATCGTCGTCACGGACCTCGACGGGGACATAGGTCCTCAGATAGACGCATGCAACTCCGGGGTCCTGACGCTGGTCCTCGCACACGGGGATAATGCGGAACTCGTGGGGAAGTACATCCCCCTGATGAGAGGTCCGCTGGTACCCACTACGCAGGGGAGGCCGTTCGGCATACTGCAGAACTACGGCGGATTCACCGACGGGGACCGCGCCGTATGTCTGGCGAAGGAGTTCGGTGCCGTCAGGATAAGGCTGCTGGGATTCGATTTCGATGACCCGTATCCCAAAGAGGGGAGCGACCCCGAGGTAAAGCGGCGCAAGCTTTCGTGGGCCCGTCGCATAATAAAGGACGTCGCCGGGGAAACTGCAACCATATAAGCCGACCCTGTCCGCAATCGCTGCGGCCGCAGACGAATAAATCCTTTTATGGGGACGGTCTACGGAGGACAGATAGAATGAGTCTGACGCTGTGGATCCTCATCATCCTTGCCATCATCTATGTCCCGGTGTGGTATTTCGCATGGAAAAGTCCCAATGCGAAGAAGTATAGGATGGAGAAGTACGGTCCCGCCATCAAGATCAACACCCATCTCGGGATAAAGACGATGGATCGCGTATGCAAGTACCGTCGTTTCTGGCGCTTCATGGGGGTGCTGTCGCAGATCTTGGCATTCCTCCTGATGGTACTGATCATCTACGTCGTCATCGTGGCCGTAATAAACCTGCCCAGCACCCTCAGCAGGGGAGGTATAGGCATAGAGTATGCCCTTGCGATACCGGGCCTCAATCCGATACTTCCCTTCTGGTATGGTCTGGCGGCCTTGATCATCGCCTTGGTTTGCCATGAGTTCGCCCATGGCGTACAGGCACGTGCCAACGGTCTCCGTGTAAAGAACACGGGCCTCCTGTATGCCGTCGTTCCGTTGGGGGCGTTCGTCGAGCCCGAGGAAGAGGATGTCGAGAAGGCCTCGAGGAAGGCGAGACTCGACCTGTATGCCGCCGGCATAGCCACCAACTTCGTTATAGGTGCCGTGGCATTCCTCCTTTTCTCCACGGTCCTTCTGGGAGGCATATCGTCGCCTTACGAGGACAACGCGGCCGTCTACGGGGAGAGAGAAGGGTCTCCCGCCGACCTTGCAGGGATCCCTGCAGGCGCCATAATCCTGGAGGTCGACGGGGAGGAGTTCGTGTATTCGGACTCCTATGACGTCACATACTCGTGGGACCCCGGTTCTCTGGTGACGGTGACATACGTCACCGAGGGCGGTGAATCGCATCACTCGTCGCCGATGCGTTGGGGGGTATATGTCTCGAAGACCGTCGACGGGGAGGCGGCCGAGACCTCCGGGATAATATCCGGCAGTTATATCGTATCCATTGACGGGAACAAGTTCTACACGCCCGGGGCCTTTTCCAATTTCATGTCCACCACCCGTGGCGAACAGACGGTGAGCGTCGATTACATCGATCCTTACGGGTCGTATGTCACAACGACCTTGGTGCTCGGATCCAACGGTTCGATCGGGTATCTGGGGGTCTATACGGACCTCTCCGGTATGAACCTGATAACGCCGAAGGACCTTCTCGATTACGCCTCCAACCCGTTCTACGGATCCAAGGATATCCTGACGGCCGGCCAGGGCCTCCTGGGATATTTGGCACATCCGTTCTCCGGGTTCGATCCCGTCCCCGAGAGCGTCCAGTGGTGGTACGGCGACCAGTCCGGTCTCTTCTGGATGGCAGTCACCCTCCTGTATTGGATCTTCTGGATAAACATCCTGCTAGGGATCTCCAACGCTCTTCCGGCCTTCCCCTTCGACGGAGGATATGTATTCCTCGGATGGGTGGACAGGGTCTTGGAAAAGATGGGCCAGAAGGACGAGGGGGCCAGGGCGAAGAAGGCCAATGAGATCGCCGGGAACGTTTCGACCCTCATGCTGTTCCTTTACGTCCTGATAATCATCGTAGCCATCCTCTGACGGCGTTGAATGGAAATCCAGTCATTTCAAAATCATGAAGTGTGGGATGGGGAAGGTGACCGGAAACCTGTCCAAGGGTATGAGATAGGATGGATGTGTCAGAACTGGGATTCTGGGCACGGGACAGGTCTCCGGTGTGCATTCCCATCCGCACACCGAATGACTGGCAGAATGAACCACGCTGTAGTAAATATTTAAATAAATTTGAACTGGAATTGGTAAAATATGACCTCTTTATTTTTATCATATTTGTTACCATATTATTTATCAATTCAATAGGCCAGATGTTCAATATTATATTTTTATAAAAAATAAATCTAAATGTAATAAAATTTAAACACCATCATATATCCTTATATCCGGCCAGAGCATTGTTGGAAACATGTTCAGTCCCGAGAAGGACCTAAGCAGGAAGATCGTGGAGACCTTGGGCAAGGACGGGATGTCCATAAGCTCTCTCGACAAGGAGCTTGCCAAGATGGGTATCAAGGATCACCGCCTGGTCCTTACCGGATATCTGCGTGCCATGACCGACCTCGGATATCTCAAGATGAGGGATGTCCCTCCGGCCAAGATCTATGTCCCTGCCAAAAGGCTGCCGGATTCCGTGTATGAATCGGTGTCGAAACGTTGCCGCACACTTTCCGGCGTCGATACGGACGAGGTCATCCTCTATTCACTATACAAGTTGTTCAAACGCCCCATATTCGAATCCGAACTCAGGAACTCCGGAGTCATGAGGCCCGTCGGGACCCGTGCGGACGAGGAGGCCGTGAGCGATACGAAGAAACTTCTGCGCAAGGAGGGGAACATAGTACCTTCGGACAACGCATACATACCTTCGAAGGACTATCCGGAGGAATTCGGGGAGATACTTGCAGACATCGTTCTGGACTGCACGGACGCAAGACATCTGGTCCTGACCACCAAGCAGACCAAGCTGTTCTGATGTTACGTAGTAAACTCTTATATCGGGGAGAGCAATCGCAGTGGACATGGCCCTTCAAGCCGTCATCGATGCTATAAGGTCCTTTCCGGGAGTAACACGGAAAGGCAAGATCCACGAGGTCGTAGACCTTCTCCCGACAGACAGTTTCAAGCATGTAGCGGCAGCCGAGGGAGAGGATGCGGCCGCCATCGAGGACGGAGAGAACTACATCCTTTTCGCGGCCGACGGCATAATGGAGTCCCTTGTGGAGTCCGACCCTTACATGGCCGGATATTTCGCAGTCCTCGTGAATGTTAACGATATAGCCGCCATGGGCGGCAGGGCGACCGCCATGGTGGACGTCATGAGTATGTCCGACGAGATCCTCTGCGGCAGGATGCTAAGGGGTATGGAGGAAGGGGTCAGAAGGTTCAAGGTACCGATAGTCGGAGGACACACCCATCCTGACTGCAAGTACCACGCCATCGACATATCGATAATCGGGACGGTGAAGAAAGGGGACATCATCCTCAGCAGCACCGCGGAACCGGGTGACGACATAGTCATGGTGATGGATCTGGATGGTCATTATCCGAAGAACATCCCCTATGCGTGGGTAACGACCCTCGACAAGGACCCCAAACTGGTCCAGAGGCAGATGGAGGCCGCGGCCGTCGTCGCCGAGGAGCATCTGGTCCACTCCGGAAAGGACATGAGCAACCCCGGATGCGTCGGCACCCTCGGGATGATGCTCGAATCATCGTGCATGGGCGCGACGGTCGATCTGGACAAGATCCCCGTGCCTTCGTCCGAGAAAGACGATTTCATACATTGGCTCCTCGCCTATCAGGGATGCGGGTTCGTATATGCGTGTCCTCCCGAGAACTCCCAGCGCGTGATCGACATCTTCTCGAAAGTGGGATGCGCAGGAGCGGTGGTGGGTAAGGTGGACGATTCCCTCCAGCTCAAACTCTCCATGGACGGGGAGGAAGGGGTCCTCTTCGATTTCAGCAAGGATATAATAACCGGGTGCAGACCCAAGGCTCACAGACATCGAACGTTCTGAGAACAGAAGTGTTAGGCTCAAGAAGGTGGACGTCGCATCCACAGATAGGTTAGCCACATCGTTCCTCAACTCTGCTTCCCCGCAAACGTCAGTAGTTCGGAGTGAGGCTGCTCCCGTCAGGGCCTGACCCGTTCTCCCCGATTAGCCCAACCGAACCGGCCCTCCGGTCAGTCCAATTGGGTACTCCGACTCTGTAGGACAAAGTCTCATAGTCGCTTTGTGGGCCTACCGCTTCCGCTTCGCCGCCCCTCTCAGTCGCCCCTGCTGTGACGATTGCAGGTACAGGGCACGCCAAGCTCCCCGGTCAAGCCTAACATCCGCCCTAATGTAGGGTGCGTATTTAATTATTGACAATGGATTGGACGGATTTCACCCACATCTATGTGGTTTAGATACCGTTTATCGGTACGTTTCCGAGGAGCATCTCACACACACGCCGTGACCCGAGGCCACGAATCTGGGGTCCGCATGTTCCAAGTCCTTCATGAGCGACAGGCGTTTCTTTTCATCGGGGATGAGTACGGTGTCGATGTTCTGAAGGACGTCGGTCCATCTTCCATCCTTTACCCTTCCATCCGACGTATTGCGGGCGAACAGGTCAGAACTGTAGAATACGCCGCTTCCTCTGTCCATGACGAGGATCCCGTTTTGAAGATGGACTTCCGACGGATAATCGAAGAAACTGAGGGACAGCTGTCCGTCGATCAGGGGTTTCCCTTCGTTACCGACGATGATACGGCCCTTATAACCGAATCCCGCGAGCTCCCTGGCGGAGAAAGGGGATGTTATTATGACGATCTTGGGATATTTCTTCTGGAATATCCTGTATCCTCCGCATTCGTCGGATTCCATATGGGATATGAACAGGTATTTCAGCGGTCTTCCGCCGAGTATGGTCTCGATCTGCGGCAGTATCCATTCCGCCTGGGAGGATGTGCCGGTGGAGAACATGATCGCCGGTTCGGTCGCCAGAAGATACTGGTGGACGGGCATGTTCATCCTGCCGCTCATCTCCGAGAACTGATACAGGTCGCCGTAGATGGACTGAGTCATAACGGTATGCCGAAGGATTCATTGCTCATAAAACATCGTCTAGTTGTTCACATAATGTCTGCGTTGACGAAACAGAACCCATGGCCCACCGCCACGAACCTCGGGGATATGGATGCGAGTTTCCGTTTGGTATCTTCCAGTCCCTTCTCGTTCGGTATGCGTACGGGGGAGATGCTCTCCGCTCTGGGAAGGTATCCGCATTCCTCGACCGTATCCCTGCCATCCCCGGGGCTTTGCATAAGGTCGGAGCTGTACAGTATGCCGGAGTTCTGTTCATAGGCGATTATGCCGTCTTGAAGATGCACCTCGCATGGGTATGTGATGGTCTTCAGGGAGATGTCCCCCTCCTCGATGACCGTGTCCCCGTCAGCGGCCACGCAGTCGCACTCCACCCCCAACCCGGGCAGTTCCCTGGAGGCCAGTCTCGAGCATATGACCTTCGCATCGGGATATCTCTTCAGGAAAATGCGGATGCCTCCGTATTCGTCCGACTCCATATGGGAGACGAAGATGTAGTCCAAGGGTCTTCCCCCCCCCAGTATCTCCTCGATCTCCGGAAGGGAGCGTTCCGCCTGCTGGACCGTGCCGGTGGCGAACAGGATCGACGGTTCGGTGGCCAACAGGTATTGGTGGATCGTGAAGTCCATCCGGGGGATTTATTGGGAGAACTGGTACAGTTTCCCGAATATGGGTCTCTTCATCTCACATCAGTCTCTTTCCGTCGGAGAAGGCGTTGCCGACCCTCTCTCCGATCCTGAAATACCCGTGCGACACGGTGTCGTAGGTTATGGGGTCCAGTTTGGAGATGTCCACCTTTCCGTCCGTGAGGATCCCTTCGTCTGCGGAGACGTTCACTATGTCGGCCACGACCCTGACGGTGCCCTCGGAGATGTCATCTATCGAAGAGACCCTGCATTCGAGGGTCAGGGGAAACTCCTGGATGACAGGCGCATCCACGTTTTCGCTTCTGACCGCATGGAGTCCGGACTTTTCGAACTTGTCGGGGACGTCGTTCCCGGAGCAAACCCCCAGATAATCCGCTTCGACCGTATGGGCGGCATCGGCCACCGATACCGTCAGGGCCTTCCTTGCGGCGATGCTCTTCGTGGTAGCATGGTCCGAGGACAGACATATGCACACCTGGTTGGTGTCGGCGATCCCGCCCCAGGCGGCGTTCATGGCGTCGACCCTGCCGTCCTCCCTGTAGGCGGCGAGTATCAGTACGGGCATGGGGTAGAGTATGGTCTTGGCACCGAGGTCTTTTCTCATGCTCTCCCGAAAGTCCTGTATCATAATAGGCATATCGGTCGGGGATACCGTGTCAATGAATAGCATGGTTTATATACGGGTTCGCAGTTGGTGTGTTTAGCGTGCTAAGTGTTAGCATGGAACAAGGAATGATGGACATGGCAGACATGGCGAAGATCGAGGCGGAGAGGAAAGTCCTCCCCCTCAGCGTACTCAAGCAGAAATGCAGGATGATGAGCAAGGAAGCCGCAGGCGTGGACGGATACGTCTGTGCGGAGCCCGTCATCGACGAGTACATGGTCTACGCCGCCAAGGCCGGGGGCGAGAAGGCGGTCGTCATCGACGTATCCCTGGTCGACAGGGAGAGGGCCGTATTCTTCTCCAAACTGGCCCGTTTCGTCGGCATATCCTGTGTTTTCCAGGTGCATACCTTCAACCAGGTCTCGCTGGCGGTATCCCTCGGGGCATCCGCCGTCCAGATACCCGATGCGGACAGGGCCGCCATCCTTTCCGGGACGGTTCCTGGGGATGTCCCGTGCTTCCTGCCCTCTGAGGCCTGTTTCGCAGGACATGCAAGGAAGACGGAGGCGGTCCCGGCTGTTTGAGGGCCATTCCGTTCCGGATCCACGTCCCGTTGCCGGTCTGCACCATCAATGGTTAAATATAAGCAGCGGGATGGACAATCCTCCGTGCTACGTGTTAGCACTTTACAAATGTGAGTAAAATGAGCTTCTTCGGTCTTACCGATCCATGGATCGTTGGTGCCTACATCGGATGTTTCGTAACCGTGGTCCTTTGTTGCATCGTCGGAATAAAAGTAAGAAAATCGAACAAAGGTGATGACGAATGAGCGGAGTATCCATGCCGATATTCGCGGCGATGCTCGTGATCTTCGCCGCAGTCACTATCTTCCTAGGGTATTACGGATACAGGAACACCAAGGACAACAGCGAGTTCCTTTTGGGGAGGAATAAGACGAACCCCATAATCATAGGTCTGTCCTATGGTGCCACCTTCCTCAGCGCCTCCGCTGTCATAGGTTTCGGCGGACAGGCCGCCACGCACGGACTCACGCTGATGTGGCTCTGTTTCCTCAACCTTTTCGTGGGACTCTTCGTGGCGTTCCTCGTATTCGGTCCCAAGACGAGAAGGGTGGGGAAGAGACTCGGCGCCTCGACCTTCGCCGACCTCCTCGGGAAGATGTACGAATCCAAAGGGATCCGCGCCTTCACCGCCATCCTCATCATCGTGATGATGCCCATCTACTGCGCCGCCGTCCTCAAGGGAGGAGTCAACTCGGTGGCCGTCATCACCGGTCTTACCGACCTCTACGACGTCATCCTGATAGTTATGGCCATCATCGTCGGCATCTATGTCGTCTACGGAGGTATCATCGCCGTCATGTACAACGATGCCCTGCAGGCGGGGATCATGTTCATCGGAATGGTCGTCATCCTCATAGTCACGTTCTCCACCCTCGGCGGCGTGACGAACGCCTTCGAGTCCCTCTCGGCCCTCGATCCGGGCATGGCTGGAGGAGTCCTCGACGGTTTCACCGGCTGGACCTCCGTCGCGGACTTCGGTTCCAGCGAGTGGATGCTCGTGGTCACCACATTCCTGATGGGAGTGGGTCTCGGTGTCCTCACCCAGCCCCAGCTCATAGTCAGGTTCATGTCCGCCAAGGACGACAGGATGCTCGACAGGTCCCTCATCGTCGGCAGCATCTTCATGCTCGTCATCGTCGGTACCGCCTACACCGCAGGTGCCCTCAGCAACGTGTTCTTCATGAACAAGGACGGCGGTCTGGCGTTCAACTACGTCTCCGGGCTCGGTCTCGGGACCGACTTCATCATCCCGCAGTACATCCTCGAGGTGTTCGACGGGGTCCTGGGAGGCGACTTCTTCGTCTGCCTGTTCCTTCTCTCGCTGGTCTGCGCCTCCATCTCCACCATCAGCGCCCTCATGCACACGATAGGTGCGGCCGGAGGTTACGACCTGTACACCCTCGCCAAGAACCGCAGGGAGAAGAAGGAGGCCGATTCGCAGAACGTCCGTGTCAACAGGATCTGCACCGCCGTGATGATGGTCCTCGTGGTCATATACTGCTACGTCATGCCCAAGGACATCATAGCCAAGGCGACGTCCCTTTTCATGGGGATGACCGCCGCCGCCCTTCTGCCCGCCTTCGTCCACGGTCTGTACACCAAGGGCAGGCCCAACAAGAGGGCGGCCGTATGCAGTATCGCAGTGGGGACCTCGTCCTACCTTTTCTGGGCGTTGTTCATCAACAAGAGCAGCTCCGTGTTCCTTCCGATATGCAAGATGCTGACCGGGGACGCGGTCCTTTTCAGCGGTCCCATCCAGTACTGCGACGCCCTTATCGTCTCGTTGCCGCTCTCCATAGCCGCATTCCTGATCGTCATGGCGATCGACAGGTATTGCGGATCGAGGAAGATGCAGCCGGCCGAGGCCGAGTGAAAACCTTTACCGGGGGCCTTCGGGCCCCTGCATTCCCATACATCTGCGGGTGCCGTTCCCCGTATTCTACTTCTATAAAAGGATAACTTTATAGGCAAGACCTCTTTACGGAAAAACATGGAAAACGCTCTCGAGCTATCCAATGTTTCGGTCGTTCGTGACGGAGTCAGGATACTGGACAGGATAAATCTGACCATAGGCCAGGACGAGAACGTGGCGATAATAGGTCTGAACGGTTCCGGTAAGACCACCCTCCTCAAGCTCCTGAGGGGGGACGTATATCCGTACGATGACGACGAGCCTTATTCCATGAGGATATTCGGGGAGCGCCATTGGAACATCTTCGACCTCCGCACCAAGATGGGGGTCGTATCGATGGATCTGCAGGACAGGTTCGGCGGAATGACGACCGTCCGCGAAGTGATAGGGTCCGGGTTCTTCGGAAGTCTCGACGTCTTCCGCGGCATGACCGTCACCGAAGAGATGGAGGACCTCATAAGATACCGTGCCGCCGAGATGGGGATCGACGACCTTCTTCAGAGGAGGATCGAAGGACTTTCCCTGGGTCAGATGAGGAGGGCCCTGATAGCCAGGGCCTTGGTCACGAACCCGAGGATGCTGATACTCGATGAGCCGATGACCGGGCTGGACATCGTGATGAAGTCCAAGTTCAGGAGGATGTTCGACATCCTCATCGACAGCGGGGTACGCATCATAATGATCACCCACGACCTTTCCGACATACCTCTGAGCGTGGACAGGGTCGTGATGATCAAGGACGGGAAGATATACGACGACGGCCGCAAGGAGGACCTCTTGAACGACGACAAGGTCTCGGGACTCTATGGGGCCGATGTAAAGGTTGAAAGCACCAAAGGGATATATCGTATGTATCTCGAGTGAGGAGGACTGAGCCGATGAAGTACATTTGCCGCGAATGCGGACAGGAGATCCCGGACGATGCGGAATTCTGTTACAGCTGCGGGGCGCTGAAGAAGACCGCGATGGCGATCGACGATACGGGCGTACCCGTCAACGAGAAGAGCGGGGTATGTCCTCACTGCGGATTCGAGAACAAGGAGGGCGACGCATTCTGCGCATCCTGCGGAAAGCCGATAGCCCCCATGATGACCGCACAGGTCATGATCCAGCGCAAGCTCACCACGAGGGACAAGATAGCCATCGGTCTCGCAGTCGTCCCCGGGATATTCAGCGTGTTCGGGCTCGGACATCTGGTCATGAAGAAGTACTCCCGTGCGTTCCTCTACATGGCGATCTCGGCGATATGGATCTACCTGTACCTCTTCTACATCAGGACGACGGGTTCCATGTTCTTCCTGTGGCTGATGTTCGAGTTCTTCATATACTTCAGGCAGAGCATGGAGGTCATCGGATTGGTCTACTTCAAAGGGCCCGATAACAAGAGGGGTCCGTAATGGCGGACGACTGGACCGAGAAATACAGGCCCCAGTCGCTGAACGACATCGTCGGCAATCCCTCGGCCGCGGCCACGATGAGGCAGTGGGCGGAGCAGTGGAACAGGGGCGCACCGTCCAAGAGGGCGCTCGTCCTCATGGGCACCCCCGGCATAGGAAAGACCTCCTCCGCCGAGGCCCTGGCCCGCGACATGGGATGGGGCATCGTGGAGATGAACGCCTCCGACCAGAGGACCGGGGAGGCCATCCGCAACGTCGCCCTCAGGGCATCCTATTTCAACACCTTCGACGACGACGGCAATTTCATGTCCGTCAAGGACGGCGGGATGAAACTGGTCGTCCTGGACGAGGCCGACAGTCTTTTCGGCAATGCGGACAGGGGGGCCATGCCCGTCATAAACGAACTCATAAAATGTGCCAGACAGCCGGTCATCCTCATCGTCAACGATTTCTACGAACTCTCCAGGAAGAGTTCCGCGGTCAAGACGGAGACCGTACAGATCTCGTTCAGGAAGCCGACCGCATCCGCCGTGCAGAACGTCCTTGCGAAGATCTGCAGGGCCGAGGGCGTGGACATAGACCCCCTGGCCATATCCAAGATCGCCGAGAACGCCAACGGGGACCTGCGTGCCGCCATAAGGGACCTGGAGTCTCTGGCGTACGGATACGGGAGCGTGACGTCCGAGGACGCCTCCGTACTCACCGGGAGGGTGGTCCGCAAGGACATGTACGCTCTGATGGACGCCGTATTCCGCAAGAAGGACCCGCAGCTGGCCTTCCATACGTACAACGAGGTGGACGAGGATCCCGGCACGGTCGCCCTCTGGATGGAGGAGAACATCCCGTACGAGTGCCATTCGACCGGCGATCTGGTGAGGTGCTGCGAGAGGCTGTCGCGTGCGGACGTGTATCTGGGACGTATAATGAAACGTCAGAACTACGGATTCATGTCCTATGCCCGCGACATGATGACCAGCGGCATACCGGAGGCCCTCCATTCCAAGAAGGTCACGTGCGACAGGTTCCGTTTCCCCCAGTACCTCATGAAGATGAGCCGTTCCAAATCCTCCCGTTCCCTCAGAAGGTCGCTGTGCCAGAAGCTCGGATACCTCACCCACAACTCCGGTTCCAGGATACAGAACGACTGCTACGACTTCTATCGCACCATGGCGATGTCGGATCCGGAATTCCGTGTGATGCTGGTCAGGGACGCCGGTCTGGAGCCGGAGGAGCTCGGGTTCCTCATAGACCAGAAGATGGATTCGAAACAGGTGAAGCAGGCCTTCGAGGAAGCGTTCCCGAAGGAGGAGAAGGAGCCTAAGAAGACTTCTCCGAGGAAGAAGGCTTCCAAGAAGGAACAGGGCCTGGACTTCGCAGTCCCGGAGAAGAAAGAGGAGCCGGCCGCCAAGACCCAGACGTCTGTCGGAAAGACCGTGCCGGATCCCGAGGTCCGGGGACCCTCCGAGAAGGCCGTCACGGACGACAAGGGGTCGGTGAAGGCGGACGACGCATCGGCGAAGACAACGCCTGCACCTCCGAAGAAGACCCAGAAAAGTCTTTTCGATTTCTGAGATGATAGCAATGGATGAGGAATACAGGCAGACTCTCATACGCCAGCACTATAGGATCTACCGCGACCATGCCGCAGTGAAGCTGTGCGGGTGGATGAAACAGAGCCTTCTCCATCAGCGCACATGCTATAAACAGGATTTCTACGGGATCCAGACCCATCGCTGCCTGCAGATGACCCCTGCCCTCAACGAGTGCACCCATCTGTGCCCGTTCTGCTGGCGTGTGGAGGGGAAGGATTTCGAGGTCAAGGAATGGGCGGAACCCAAGGAGATGCTGGACGCCCTCATAGACTATCAGAGGCTGCTTATATCTGGTTTCAAGGGGGACGAGCGTTGCGACCCCGTGATGTTCCAGGAGGCGATGAACCCTACACAGGTGGCCTGCTCCCTCGCCGGAGAGCCCACCATATATCCTTACCTCTCGGAGTTCTTCAAAGAGTGCCATTCCCGCGGTATGACCACCTTCCTGGTCACCAACGGGACCATGCCGGAGAGGATAGAGGCGTTGGATACCCTGCCGAGGCAGATCTACGTGACGGTGGCCGCACCCGACAAGGCCACATATGCCAAGGCCTGCCGGCCCAAGATAAAGGACGGATGGGAGAGGCTCATGAGGACGCTGGAACTGTTCCCCTCGCTGGAGACCAGGACGGTCGTCAGGCACACGCTCGTCCAAGGGGTCAATCTCATGGATCCGGAGAGCTATGCCAGATTGGACAGGGTCGCCGACCCCGACCTCATCGAGCCGAAGGGCTACGTCTTCGTAGGGGGTTCGAGGCAGCGTCTCACGGTGGACGGGATGCCGGCGTTCGAGACCATAAAGGATTTCTCGAAGAGGATAGCCGACATACTCGGCATGGACGTTCTTCGCGAGAAGGCGGACAGCCGCGTCGTGCTCCTGGGTCATGAGGGTATGGAGCTGGATGTCAGGAAGGCGTGGGAGAAAGGTCTTCCGCCGTCACCGCGCATGGACAGACTGACGGCGGATATGTGCCAGTAAGGTGTTTTATCCGATTCGGACGTATCCGCCCGCTATCAGGCAGATGACGATCATGTGGAGGACGAGGAATACGTAGTTCGCCTTGAACTTGGTCTTCCTGGTCTTGTGATGGAACAGGTTCATCCCGATGACCGCTCCCCAGGGACCTACAAGACCCAGAAGGATCAGGGTCTTCTCCGGGGTCCTCCATTTGTCCTTCACCGCCTTATGCTTGTCCCAGCCGTAGGCCGCCAACGATATGAGGTTGATCAGGGCGTATACGGCTATGGCCGCGGTCGCGGTGGTGCTCATGCCTTCATCCTCTGGATGAACGATACGACGCCCTTCTTCACGCCGTTCTCGTCGGTCTCACCTTTATCGGGGAAATATGCGGCGTCGGGGATCCCGAGATCCTTGGAGACCTTCTCGCACTGCGCGTCCCCTTTGTCGCCCATGTACATGCAGCATATGAAGAGCGACGTCTTCTTGCCGTCCAGGACGGCTTTGTTATCCTTTACGAACGACACGACCTTTCCGAAGGGCTTTCCGGCATGGATCCCGGTCCCGATTATGACCCTGTTGTAGGACGTCATGTTGATCTTGGTCTGCTTCTTGAGGTCGAATATGTCGGCGTCGAGTTCTTTCGCCATGTATTTGGCGGTCTCGGCGACATGTCCTCCGAACGAGGAGGCGTAGATTATCGCGATTCCGGTCGTCTGTATCCCTTCCCGCACTTGCGTGCAGCCCCTTATCACAGTTTATGCGCTATATCCTTTGCGCGCTCCAATATCTCGGGGGTCAAGGTGTTCTTCTCGTCGCCCGGATCGCACACGGCTATGGTCCCCACAGGCTGTATCCCGCACATGGAGCAGACCTGCCGGAGGTGCGAGGCGCAGTCCTCCGAGCTCTCCTCCCCTGTCATGCACGATACGACCACGGCCGCCTTCTGGGTCCCCGGGAGGAACGTCTTGAAATCCTCGGAGAGGAATCCGTAGAACCTGTCCAGGACCAGTTTGAGCTGTCCCGATTCCACGTTGAAGTAGAGCGGGGTGGACAACACTATCCCTTCCGATCCCGCTATGCTTTCCAGTATGGGGAGGGTGGGGTCCTTCGCGATGCATCCTCCCCTCTTCTTGCAGGCGTTGCAGGCCCTGCATCCTCTGAGTCCCTCGATCTTATCCAGGTGGAAGGTGGCCACCTCCTTGCCCATGGCCTGACATTCGTCGGCAATGGCCTTCGCGATCTTCGCACTGTTCCCGTTGGCACGGGGGCTGCCTATCAGGACGGTTATCTTTCCTGCCATTTTTATCGCATCCCCTGTGCGGTATCGATGTTTATAATCCCATTGCCGTGTATGGACATCATACGGTATCGATCCCAAAAAAAGGGGAATGTTATTTAATCCGCGATGGATTGAGCCAGATTATGCCATATGAGACCGAGCTCATCTCGGAGAACGAATGCAAGTCCTTTCGCGACAGATACGACGAGGAAGGGCTGTTCTCCGCAAAGGCCGACATCAACGGGATAATAGTACAGCTTTTCACCTCCGACAGGGACCATATCGACATGTGGAGGGACAACTTCTACGCCGCATCCGACAGGGTCCGCGCCCATGCGCGCCTCTATTGCATAACGGACAAGGAGGAACCGGAGAGCAAACTCTATTTCGAGCCCGCCACATGTACAGCGTTCCTGTTCAATTTCGACTATTACGGATGGGTGAAGAGCATCGCCCTCGGCATAGCCGGATACATCCTGGAGGGGACCCACGACACATATTCCGTCCACGGTGCGGCCATAGACGTGGACGACGTCGGAGTGACCCTCATAGCCCCCTCCAAGACGGGGAAGACCACCCAGTCCTGGGGTCTTCTCAGGGCCGACAACTCCTCCCTGATCTCGGACGACTGGTATTTCGTCACGTTCGGGAACGGTAGGCCCAAGGTGACCGGTTCGGAGAAGAACTGCTACATCGATGCGGACATCGGAGACGTGTGGGAGGAGTATAAACCCCTGGTCAAGAACGTGAAGTTCGACAACAAGGGAAGGGGCATAGCCAATGTCCGCTGGGTGACGGGGGAGTCCTCCGTGTCCCAGGGCTGTTCGCTGAGGTACGTGATCCTTCTCCAGAGGAACACCTTCGAGAAGGAGGTCGTCCAGAAGATAGACTCCCATCGTGCCCTGGAGTATCTGATGTCCGCCGACCTGTGCAACCCCCATCAGATAGTCCGCGACCCCTTCAGGAGCACCCTCCGTGCGAACTTCTTCAAGAAGCTCTTCGAACAGTGCGAGGTCTACATGGTCAACACGACCGGAACGCCGCAGGAGACACAGGCAGCCATAAGGAAGATCGTCGGTGTTGAGTGAGATGAACCGCAGGGATGAGAGGAGGGCGGAGAAGACGGTCGAGAAACAGCTCCGCCGTTCGTCCAAGGAACAGGAGCGTACGCTCCGCAGGCAGAAGGCGGAGAACGCCGACGACCGTTCGGCCATAAGGGAGAGGTACAGGAAGAAGAGCGCCGCCCGTATGGAGAAGAAGAGCATGTTCCGCACGATGATCGTATCCACGGTCATCATCTTCTGCGCGTTCCTGTTCTTCGAGCTCCTTCTTTTCATAGTTTCCGGCGACGGGGGCGACCTGAACACCCATCTTCTCAACCTGGCGGACAACTCGTTGGCGTTCGTCATCGGTCTGACCGCCATGGACGCCGTCATGTACGTGAGCCAGCTCCAGAGCAGGCGCAGGGGCGAGAGCAGGGCGATCATCAGGCACAACAGGATCGTACAGCCGGCCATAGACATGTATCTGGCCAGGAAGAACATGCTGATCACCCCTCCGGAAAGGGAGATAAGGACGTTCCAGATCGTCTCCGACTTCAAGATACGCGACCTGAAGGACATGTACGGCCCGTCGGACATCGTAACGGATGCGGGCAGGACCAAGATCGAGACGTTCCGCATCCAGACCAAGAGCCTCCACAAGGCCATGATGAACATGGTGGAGGACATCGACTTCGATTTCAACCCGGAGATATGCGATGCCGCCATGAGGTTCATCAACGCCACCACCTACGGTACCGCCGCCCTCGACTCGCTGATAGCCTTCGGTGAGGAAGGGATGAGGAGCAAGAGGATGACCCTCATAAAGCAGATGAAGGAAGAGGAGGACGGAGGTTCCCTCGGGGATGCGAGGGCCGAGATGAAGAACGTGTACCTCGTACAGCAGATGATCCAGGAGCAGGAGGCCGCCATCAAGGAATACCTCACCACCATCAACGAGATGAGCGACGAGAATTCCAAGAACGCCGCCTACGACCATTACGAGTGAAGGATGACGGGGACCCCGTCCCCCAACCATAACGAATCCTCGGCGACGGTGCAGTCATAGGCGACCACGTTAACGCCGGCGGCGACGGCCTCCTCGCAGGCCCTGCCCAGTTCGGGCTGCATGGCGTAGTTGGGGGAGAATCCTCTCACCCCGGACATCTGTATCAGGAAGATGACCCAGCACCTGTAACCGCTGCCGGCAAGCCCCGTGAGTTCGCGGATGTGCTTCAGACCTCTCTCCGTCGGGGCGTCCGGAAATAGTGCCAGACCGTCGGATTCCAGGGTGACGCCCTTAACCTCTGCGAAGACCTTCTCCCCGTTCCGCTCCGCATAGAAGTCGAAGCGGGAGTCCCCGCACCTGTATTCCGGGACCACATTGTCGCACTTCCCTACGATCTTCTCGAAGGATTCCTTCACCACTGCATTAGGGGCCTGGGAATCCATATTTATGAGCAGGTCTCCCTTGTAGACGGCGATCAGGTCGTACCCGGTCTTCCTCTTCGGATCGTCGCTTATGCTGAGGACCACCTTCGCCCCCGGGACCAGAAGTTCCAGGCATCTGCCGGTGTTCTTCACGTGACATCTTACGACAGGGTCTGGCACATCCCCTTCGCCTTTGATCCGGACGTTGGCGATGAACCTGTTGGGCCTGTCTATGAATGTCCCTTGAATCACACGGTCGTACTTCATCAGCTCTCAACACGATGCTGCTCAAACTGAGGCATAGGGAGAAATTCCGATAGAGAAAATCCCCCGACGCTAACACATGTCAGCATCGGAGTAATGGAGTTTGGGGGTATAATTAGTTTAACGGTTCGGCGGGTCATCCGAAAAGGGCATCATCTACCGAATTCGTCGCGGTCTTCATTTTCCTCGGGTCGGCACGAACATAGCTTTCCAGCGTTATCTCGATCGAGGGGTGTTCGATTATCCTGCAGGACGGGAGGGACGAGCTGATCTTCCTCAGCACCTCGTTGAAGTGGTCGGTGTAGAGTTTGGATTTCTTGCTTCCGGGATCGCGGATGAAACGGAAGAGATGGAGTTCCTGGGGTTTGTACCTAAGAACGGGGTATACGACCATGGCCACTTCGACGGTGACGCAGGCGATCATGATGTCGCGGGGCATGGTATCAATTGGTGAATTGCCTGAAGAGCTCCTTCAGGGCGGAGGGGTCGGTCTCCTGCTTCTCTTCCAGGAGGTCCCTGAACCTGCGGCATTCGGACAGGGTATCGAAGGGGCCGAGGATCGTTATCGGTTCGTAGTCCAGGGATTGGGCGAGGGTGCGTTCGAAGATGGATTTCCGGATGTCGTAGAAGATTTCGTTTTCATCGGTGCCGGCAACGGTGAAGAAGAGATACGGATTGCTGCCGTAGAGGAGGCTTTTGACGTGTTCCAGGTTCTCGGGTCTGAAAAGGATGGCCCCGATTTCGTCGCCTATAGCGAGGCCTAGATGATCTGCTTCCTTGTGTATCGGTATGTAAGCCGTACGGCTCAGTTCGCGAATCGTCTCCGTGGTTTCGATGAACTCGTCCATCGAACATACAAAATAGGCGTTGGCGATATAATTGGTTGGTTAAACTTGGTTAAACCAACGGTTAACATAACTATTTGATGTTATAGAATGAACACTCTCGTAACAAATCAATAATAATTGAGAAATGATTTACATTTGTTATGAGGAAGAATCGTGTTTGAAGAACCCCTTTTCAATTACACTTCTGAGAAAAACGTAGTCCTGGGCAAATTTCTACAATTATTAAACCCAAGGGACCCCCACCTGAATGAGAGCATAGAGTCCCTATTCGCTGATCTATATATCGATGAACTTGTCGTCTATCAGAATAGGATGGTGAAGTCCAAAAGACTGGTTGATACGCTCTCATATATTATTCCAGATCGGACTGTCAAATGTACAGAGTATACCTTTAAACTGCCATTTACCGGCGACTCAAATCTTTTCAAGTATCATGGAACAAGAATCTCGTTTAACAACACAGATGCGACTCTTCATCGCAGTTATATCGAATTCCAGATTTTGGATCAGTGTAACAATGCTCAACAAGTAGCACGCGAGCTTTCAGACTTTCTTAATTACTTACAAGAGCAGATCGAGAGTGTTAATGAGGCAGCTAGACAATTCAACAATAGCTTAAAGCAGTCGCTTGAAGAATTTATCTCGAAAAGATTGATTGAGTTAGCCAATAAACACAAAGAAGAAGAGCTCGCAGGACTCCCACCAGACGAGGATGATGTTGAAGGAGACATTACTATTCCATTAATTCTGAAGCCTAAACTTGAACCCCACTTGGATCAGCCACTTTGGAGTGCCTCGGAACCTAACTACATATTCGGCACCAGAGAATATGATCAGATATTGAGTTCAATCATGCACTGTGCGACGTATATGGAAACCCACATCGGTTCGTTTGCATACATGGAAGAAGAGCATATTCGCGATCACATACTTTCAATGCTGAATGGGATGTTGGAAATACGTGCCACGGGTGAAACATTTAACGGCAAAGGTAAGACAGATATTTTATACCCATATCAGGAAAAGAATCTCTTTATTGCGGAATGTAAGAAATGGCATGGCAAATCTGAATTTGTAAAAGCAATCGATCAAATGGAAGGCTACTTAAGTTGGAATGATACGAAAACAGCTTTGCTCATTTTTTACAGAAATAAGGATAGTATGTCCGATAAAATAAAGGAAATGAGAGAACAAGTAACAAACAGATCCAACTATCAGAATACGATATATGAAAAGCCCCGTGGTGGAAGATTCCTTATGAATCATCCACATGATGATAAAAAATCCTACTACCTAGAGTTGATAGTGTTTAATCTGGGTAAAGACGATTCTTGATTCAATAATCATGGACCATAGGAGATTGACATGGATAAATTAGCAGCTGCGGAGGCATATTTAGGAGCCTTGGAAAAATTAATGGAACGTTATGAGCGGGCATTTACTAATGCACGTAGTAGAAGAGAACTTGAACGTCTTGGTGCACAGTTTCATCTTGAAGTACGTCCGATTTTTAATGGTATTATGGACCAGTTTTCCGAAGATGCGATAATTCTCCACAGTTTAATAGGTGAGGAAATTGGGAGAAACATTACCATCTCCACCGTCGATAGTTGTATCAGCTATCTGCGGGCAATTATCAACAATGCCAATCCAAAATATCTCAATTCTCTTCTTGAAAATGCGGAACAATTGAAGGATGAACAACTGTATTCATGCGCTATGCTCTGTGTCAGGTTATATTGCGAAGATATTCTTAAGATGTACATTCCAGAATCGGATGCTAAAGGAAAAACTCTGGGGACATTATATAGCATCGTCAAAAGCAAATATCCAGAATCATTACGTAAATCCGTTTGGAGCCATTTTGACACCATAAATGGCGTTGTCCATAACGATGGTGCTGTAAAACCGAGTTCGTCCCTCATCGATCAAGAAATCCGTTGGGCTAAAGAATTCAAGAAAGATACCGAATCGATATTGATGGAAGAAAAAAGTGATTCTTGAAATAAGTCTGGAGAAATATGATAACATGGCCCACAGATACACAGTCCGTCTCGATGACAACAATTGCTTGGAAGTAACCAATTCAACCAGTTCTATCCTTGTGTACCGCATACCCTATGAAAAAATCAAGGATCGCACCCATGGCCTTGAAATCCAGAACAGGTTCATCGTCTACATCCTTCACGGAAAGAACCTGAACGGCAAGGATTACCTTTATGTGGGCAAATCCAAGAACGGTATCGATTACCGTCCAGTAAGCCATGAAGACAAGTACAGGGACTGGGACGACTGTTACATCCTTACCACATTCAAGGAGAGGACGTTCCTCAACGACGGAACTATCCAGTACATAGAGGATGCCATTAAACAGAGGATCGATTCTCTGGATCGTTTTATCGATACCACGAACGTGACCAACGTGGGTACAGCCAATTCAGCCGAGGAAGAGGACTGCGACGACTATCTGGAGGATGTTTACGACAGGCTGTTCCTGATGGGCCTGGATCTCTACGAACGCAACAACCCGGATGATGCCGAGGAGCAGCTGCCGCAGGGACATCTCTCCGATAAAAGCGACGAGAGATTTTTCACAGTGCGTCCGAAGTTCCTCAGCCTCTACAACAATCTGGTGGACGAGATTCTGAAGCTTAACTCGGACATCACCGTTACGGCCAAGAAGGTTTACATCAAGTTCATGCTGGGTAAGAAGTACCTGTTCTCAATCGACTGCAACAATTCGGAGATCATCGTGTACCTGTGTGCTAAACCCGGACAGATTGAGGATCCGAAAAAGATTCTAAAGGATGTTTCTGCGACAGGACATCGTGGGCTCGGAGGTCTCAGGTTTAATCTTAATGATTCCGAACAAATACCCCTCATATGTGAGTTTGTTAATCAGGTAATCAACCTATAAGTTAAGATTAACTCAGTTTTCATTGACTATTTTGAAGAATGATTGCTCGGCGATAGTTGCCTGTGATTCACTTGTACATCCTAAAATCAGAAACTTACCTGAGGAAAAAACATTGTAGTCGAATAAGGAGGAGGGAGTAATCCCTTCCCCTTATTCGACTAATATCCTGAAGAGTAATCATTGTAGCCCTCGCATTGCGTCCTATTCGATGTATGAAACACACAGTAATAATTGATTTGTTGACTTTCATTCAATAAAATCGTATATCGACATTTGTTTAACCTTCTCCCCACTGCCATCGTCCTCGTCTGATTCGGGAATATAGTCCTCCAATCCGTACATCTGTTCGTATTCATGGAGATACTTAAAAGGATACGGGATCACTGTCATTCCGAGATAACGGACGAAGGGGGCCAGCATCAATTCCAACTGGTATTCCGGCAGAGGCTCGAAACCATCTACCAGTTCCGCCCTGTGAAGGTTTGCTGCCCAATGGATTCCGGTGTTCATTCCATCTCCGCGGGTACCGACGAAGTAAAGTAGATCACCGTCGCCAGTGATGCCTCCGCGCACATCCGTACATGCTTTGAGCTGTTCTTCACGGTTCTCACCGTCGCGGACTCCTTCGGAACTCTTGACGACCTTACCCTTCTTATTGACATATTCCGGATTGTCGTGGAGAATCTGGCGGGTCCTCTCGACCTCTGGGATCATCACTGCATCAGTGTCGCAGAAACGGTAGATTGATTCACCGTCTGATACGATACCGCGGATATTGGCATCGCCCTGTTTGAACATCGAGTACGCAATCTTCATCCAGCCGTCAGGAACCTCGTCACGATCATACAGCCAGTATTCAGTAGAACCATCAGCTGACAGCTTCATCACAGCCATCTTCGGGCTGAATGTTGCTTCCATCTTCTTGTTTTCGTCCGGATTCTTGATACGAACGCGGTCCGCATAGTACCAATCGCGGCCATCAGATTTCTGGATCAATTCATCCTGCACCCATGCGTAGAAAGACTGATTCCTCTTTTGGACATCCTCCTTGATGATCGCATTGAGTAACGTCATAGCGATGATATTCCTTCTCTCCCTGCCCCTCTTGGACGTTATTTCGGGGCAGTCCCCTTCATATTTCTTTTTGATACTGTCAACGGCGAGATGCTGGACTACCTTATCAGAATAGTACGCATGATTCTCGTCATGGTATGATTTCTGAACGATTGCGATGTTTAGTATGGAAGGATCCAGTTCTTCCTCGGTCTCGATGTCGATACCGTAAATCGTTTTCACATCATCTACGAATCCCTCGATAATCTGTTTGGAATCCTCATTCTTCAAATAGTCGTAGATTTTGAAGGTCTTGGTCTGAACTAGATCGAAGAGATATTTCTCAAACCTGTCATCATGACCTTTCTTCTTGGATATGTGCATCTTGTCGAAGAGATCTGTCCTGACGAATCCGAACTCTTCGATGATGTCACCGTAAACGGAACGGAGATCCCTGTGGGAAGATGCGAGCATACCCATCTTGGAATTGTCCAACGAAGCGACGGAACCGACATCGTAGAACGGGATGCTGGCCTTACTGTTACGGTAACCATGGAGGATGAACATCTTCTGGTTCTTCTTCGGTGACCCGGTGAGCATCTTCATGTTACCCTGTTCGGTTGTGACGTACTTGACGTAATCCTCGGGTCTCTTGTTCCTGAACTTCATGTACTTGTGCAGGTCCCAATCATAGAACGAGGTGGCCCGGAAATCAACGGCCACATCCCCGAACTGTTCCAATGCCCTGGGAGGGCGGTATTTGATGTTCAGTGCTTCGACGTGATCGTCCTTGACCTTCAGGGCATCGAACATGAAGAGTGCCCCCTCCATGTTCGAATAATGACCCTCCTCTTGTTCCACGGGATCTGCACGACCAAGTCCTATACTCAGCAGTTCAATCTGAAGATGACGGGGCAGGGAATCAATCGGTACCTCATGAACGGGTTCCTCGTCTAGGGTCAGCGAGTTCATACGCTCCGTGGCTTCGGGAATGCTGGGATTCTTCAGACACATGGCATAGAACACACCGGGTTTGAAGTCGTACTTGATGGCACATACGAATGGATATTTCGCCAGGACCTCGACAGCTGATTTACGCGAGGTATAATCAGCGAACTCCGCTTTCAGAATCACGTATTTCTCTGCGAACTTATCCTTGTTGATTTTGATATTTACACGGTTTATCAGTGTGCCATCAGTCATTCCTTCACCTCCTGTTCGAGGAGCTTTTCAAGTTTATCGTTGAAAGTGTTTCCTTTTGCACCCACCTTGTACAGATAGGGTACGATAATGATCTCCCCGTTATCCACAGGTTCGCGGATAACGGGCTGATACTCTGCATCGGAATCCAGTACCACATTTAGGATATACACGCGCGAAATACCGCACCTTGCCATCTTCCGGCTGATCTTTTTCAGCTGCCACTCCCTTGCCTTCCCATCGGTGAGGAAGTACTCGTTCCAATCCTTGAAGTCGATGGCGGCACCCGAATCCAGCATGTTATCGAACTGTTCGTAGTTGGCTTCTTCCATCTCTTTGATATGCCCTTCAAGACCGAAGTCGTTCTCCAGCAGGAACTGGCCGACCACCTCTCCGAGGGCACCCATGTAGATGTTGCGGAAGAGAGGCGGCGACATGATCCTCCTGTTGGAATCGAAACGGGTAGCATACCCGTTCTTCTCCATGAATTCACGGACACCGTCGATACAGAGCATGAGGTCCAGACGTGCCGACTTGGAAGACACGCTCTGAATCACTTTCGTGACGTCGGAACGTTTCAATTTCTTGGGTTCTTTGAAATATACCTCAAGTCCGTCAGTACTGTCGTTACGAAAATCTTCCTTCTGACTGAACCAATACGTATCGGATTCTGCAGGAAGGTCTACGTAACCATAGATGTACAGCTCTCTCTCAAGGGCTTCCAGTTCGTCAATGTTCTTGGGTCCGGTAGGATGTTTGAGGACGAAATCTCTCCATACTTTCCACTCGTTGATTGCGGTGGGATCGCCGCCATACATGACCTCTCTGATATCATCGATCCTGCAAACGATGCAGTGCGATTTACGGACTGCATTGTTCTCCAGGAGTCTGAGTTTCATGTCCTTGTCCTCTGTGACCGGTTTGTGCACTGCGTTATAGACCTCGTCGAAGAGCTGACTTCTGTGCATACCGTACTGTTCCTTGTCCAGGCCGAACACGCCGCCGTATGCCAGTTGCTTGTCAAGGAAGATGTGTGTAACTTTCCTCTTCCATCCAGTCCTGTCAGCACGTCCTATTGCTTGGACCACGGTCTGGCCCTTGGAGAGAATGTAAATCTCGGTGTTCTTGAAGTGCTTGGGGTGGCCAGGCATCGCAGGATTGTAGCAGTACATGAAGGCCTGTGCAATCTGTTTCCTCTTATCGTCAAGTTCGATCTTGCCGACTGCATCCGCATATTCCACATAGAACAGGTAGTGGTCAAGACTGGCCTTATCGTTCTTCTCTACCTTTGGGCCGATACTCCTGGGGTCGTCCAGATAGATAGCATCGAAGTCCTTCTCGGCCTCCCCCGAATCCAAGGTCTTCTGCCCCTCGGGTCCGCGCACCCATACGAGTTCGGACTCTAGACTATCCTTGGGAATCCTGTACTGGAGGTTCTGTCCGGCACCGAGGGTTTGATATGCGGTGAGCACCAGGACCTTCTCGTTGTTAGCTAGTTTCTCAAACATCCTGTCTTTGATGTCGTCGTAGTTCTCGCTGGTGATCTGCATCAGTGTAACCTCGTCCTTTCCATTTGGATTGATAAGAAGGGGTTCTTCACCTGCCCATTTGACGTTGATCTTCACATCATGTTTCTCGGCCAGTCTTTCCAGGACGAAGTTTATCTTTTCAATTAGGAAGGTCGAGCCGGCGATGGATTTGGCATGTGCGGAGAAGAAGCACAGCATAGACTGGATGTCCTTATGCTGGATGAATTCCTCGAACACCTTCGCCGCACGGACATATCTGGTCTCGGGGTAATCCTCGGATTCCTTGTCCGAAACGTGACCGATCTTGTTGAAGATCTTCTTTGCAGTAGTCTGGTCGAACATCGACTCCCAGGACATCTGACTGTATGATACATCGGCATCGAGAATCTGGACATCTACCTTCGCATCCCCGTTGATATATCCGCGTTTATTCTTCTTCATCAGTTCATCGAGTGCTTTGATGTCGGATGCAGGATACTCGTGGATGTGTACTCCCGACTCCCGGAGATACTGGAGTGAGAAGTTGCACAGCGGAGACTCAATCTCCCCGGTAGCAGACATTCCGATTACCTTGGTGACCTCGCAGATGTGCCTGAGGATGCATTCAGGCGTTGTATCGTAATCAGTGTAGAACAGATGGGTCTGAAGCTGTCTGTTGATAGAGTCTTTCATATCGACGTATTTGAATCCTCTGCTGAACATTGTAGGCTCCAGAAGTTCGAAGGTGCGATCCTTGTCGGTACTCAGACGGTTGTGAAGAACCCTGTTCTTCACGTATTTTGCAAGATCGTCTTCCATGTCGAGGGCATCTATCACGGATTCGACACAGTTGATGAGGCCGCTACGCTCCTCCTCCCCGTACTTGAGGGGATTCTTCTTCTCCACCATCTTGGCGACGTTGGCCTCAAGATTCGACTTGTAGTTGAAGGACAGATCGCGAACAAGTCTGCATAGCATCCCAAAGTAACTGTCCAGTGCCTTGAACAGACTGGTCATCTTGGTCTGTTTGGCAGTGATATTTTTCCCGGTGAGTATGCGGTTGTACTTGTCACCGTCCTCGGTCTTCAGAGTGAATGCGGTACCGACGGTATTGGGTTCGTAGTCCCTGAACATAAAAGATGAACTGGGTGGATCCGTGTACTCCCCATCAGAGTCCACTCCGAACAATTTGAACAGGTGCTGCATTCTAAAGTCAGACTTGATTTTGTTACCTTTTTCAACGATGTTCTTGAAACGATCTTCAATGGAGAATTTCTTTCCTTCCTTCACCCACCAGGTACTTTCCTTCTGGATATCGTCGGGAAGATTCTTCCATGCCGGAAGACGAAGGCTGCAATTACGGAATGCCCTGACCGCATCCACCTGTTTCAGATTCTCGTCTACAAGATGTCCTTCCAGAACGCTCTTGAAGGTATCGAACTCGTCAATAATGAGAACGTGACTGTTCAGTTGAGAGTAACGCTTTCCGTTCTGGACGCGCAGATCAGTTTCCTCCCAAATGCAGAAGGGTGCAGAGACGATTGGGTCAATGGTGTCGGTGAATTTCTTGTCCGACATCATTATGATACGTGCGTCTTTGAAACGAATCACTTTGTAAACATCGGCAATCCAGTTGAGTTCGGGGACTGACTCGATGTGTTTCAGTTTACTGTCTCTTCCGGGATACTGCTTGAGAATCTTGTGGAGTTCCTTGCGGAGATCAGCCTCATATCCGCGGTATGCCTCGTAGAGCTGCGCCTGATAATCCTTATCCAGATGTTTGCTCTTGGCACGTTTATATGCTTTCCTAGCATCTAGAAGTCTATTGAGAATGCCTTTGTCGACACCGAATTTAGCAAAACAGTCGTAGATCGGGAACCTCATATCGTCCTTGTAACCCTGGTCGAACATGTCGACGTTGGATTTCAGCCAGAGAACCTTCTCGTTGAACTCGTCGACAGACCATTTGTAATTACCATTCTTGTCGCAGGCAATCTTCTTTAGTTTGTTGTAAGGATCTTCAATATTCTTGTTCTGTTCTGTAATGTAAATGAAAGAGATGTCGTCACTGTTGGTGACTTCATCAAGCATCATTACACAGTTACCATGAGTCTTACCGATACCGGTTGGAAGGCCCATAATCATCAAACCGTTCTCATGTGCCTCGTCATGGATAAAATTAGACGAAGCTACAGCTATCGCGTTGTCGTTCATTCTCGCATCAGTCCTGACCCTCGATGAACAAACGACAGGTACGACCCTGCACAAGTCCATTTGGAGTCAGTAAAACTAACGTATCTTGTGATATTTAGACGCTCGGATGTTATAGGTCCTTGACGACATGATGTTGACTGTCGAATAGGAGGAGATTAGAGGATCAATGGACAATAAGCATCCCAAGAAAATATCCGGCGGCAAAACAAGCTCCTTTAGCATCATAAACTTTGATTGCCTCTATCGCCGATCCTACAATCAAAATAATGCCGACCAGGATAAACAGCCACCCATAGTTCGTTCCAAAATCATCGCTGAAGAAGAAGGCTTTAATCAATACGTCGGAAACAAATCCTGCAATAGCAAAAAGAATCCCTTCGACGAATTGATTGTCATCCATATTGTTTGCCCATCTGTTTGAGAGTTTATTAATGTCGTCACTGGGCGAGTTGTTTGAGTATCCACCCTTCCATTACCGCATCATCCAACGCCCGGTGCCTCACCCCTTCCAATCCCATCGGATCTCCAGGACACAATGTCCGGTACACATCTATCGACCTGACCCACTTTTCTGGATAGTAAGATTCCTCCCGCTCCCTCAGCAGCCTCTCCCGCAATCCCTTGTCCTCAATGCACTCCTCGTAATCCCATTCGGAGATTATTCCGGGCTTCATGCCGTGGCCCCAGGATGTGCTTCCCGTGATCGTCGAACTGATAGTAGGGACCTTTCTTCTTCATCCAGGAATAACCTGTCCAGACTGTAAGAGGGGGATTGTAGCCCCTCTCGCGGTACCTTCCGAGTTTCACGGCCATGACGGCACCGACGATCTCCCCCGAAAGCACGAGGGGGAACCAGTTGCCCTGAAGCCATTCGATGTACGGCGAGATGTTCTCGGAGAATTCCTCAAAGAAATCAACCGCAGACTGCAGATCCTGTAATTCCGCCATGTTTCCCTCCGTCCGTTCAATTGGATTCGGCAGAAAGCGGGGAAGGCGGTTTTCCCGATGATACCTTTATAAGACCGCAGAGGGTTGTTGCAGGTATGTTTGGGAAATCCGATAACAAGAGGTCCGCCCCGAAGGAAATTTCCCCGTACGGGGGGCTTGAGAATCTCACCGACGAACAGATCGAGAAGAACATCAGAGATTACCCCTATGTTATGGGCAAGCTCAAAGAATGACCTGGTGCGTATTGCGCCTCAGCCATTCCTCGATTTCCTCCCTGCTGTATAATCCCGAAGCCACTTCGATTATGAACGAAGCGGTCGCCGTATCGTCGTCAAGTTCGTATCCCCCGTTCCTCAGCAATGCGATTGCCAGCTGGAACGCGGTCCTCTTGTTGCCTTCTACGAAAGGGTGGAAATTGGCGATGTAATCTATTGCCATAGCGGCCTTGGAGAAGCAGTCCGGACAGAGTTCTATCCAGTCGCAGAAGCTCTCGAATGCCATCGGATTGATGACAGCATCTTCGAGTCCCCTTTCCCTCTCTTCTCCAGAGGTGACTATTGCCATGTAGTGTATGCGCAGAATACGCTGGACGCACCTTTCGTGTGCCTCACGCTGGTTGTAGGAAACCGTCGGCTGTTTCTTCCTGCCGAACATCTCCTTCAACCTCCCGAACATACGTCTCGCCTCTTTCTTCCCTATCGCTCTCATGCTTTTTACCTTCTCCTTCTTCCTTTTCCTCCTCCCGCGTTACGGATTTCCTCGTAAACGCAGGGTGTTCTGCATTCCCGGCACATCGAGCACGGGATAATCCCCGCCCCGCAGTCGGGGCAGGTGCTTATTCCGAAAGCGTAGACCCTCTGCTCTATGACGCATTCCTGACAGGGTTCGAATGTCATCGGATTCCGGTGTTTCCTCAGTCCTCTGATGACATCCTCCGCCGAATCCACTGTCGGCCAGTCATCCGATTCGTTCTTTCCAAAATTCACAACCTCACCTTCCCTGCTATCCAGTTCACCACGTAATCCGAGAAGAACAGGCCGAACACGATCAGGGCGGCACCTCCGATAACGAGGACGTACCTGCGGGTGAAAAGACCGTACAGGGCGAGGACGGCACCGATTACGATGCAGATCCCCTTCACCCAGTTCTTGGTGCCTTCGTCTGCATCATGGTCCTTGTGGAGTTTCGCAAGGCCGGGGCTGACGTAGTCCACCTTGGTTACCTTGAATTCCACCTTGGGTTCGGTGTGCATTCCGGTATCGTCGCAGATACCCAACTGGGAGATCTGGAGGGTGTACCCTTCCTCGATGAACAGCGTCTCGTAACCGTCGGTCTGCATGGCATCCGCATACCACGCTGTCAGATCCTTTCCATCGGTCCATACCGCTACCAGGGTGTTCTGTTTCACGGAATGGTCCATCCCTCTTTCAAGAGTCACGGAATCGGACTGGAAGAACGGCGTGAAGATGACGTCGTCGTACACCTTGTTGCCGAACTCATCAATAATGGATCCTCTGACGAAGGGAGCGTCCATTCCGTTTCCGTAGAGACCTATCCGGAGATCGTCCAGATCGTCCCCGTTGGCATCGTAGTAGGTAGCGAGCTGCTGCATGGCGGAGAGGGTGAGTATTTCGTTCATCCCCTCCGACAGCACCACGGAATCGTAGACGTTGCTTGCCATGAGCGTCGTGACACCGTAGTCCTTCCGGTCCGCACGGTCGTAGATGTTCCATACCGCCGAGGCGGAGTTGTTCGCTGAAACGGATGTCCAGTATACCCTGTCGAGGAGCTTCTGGTAGGCTTTCAGGATCGGAGTGAGGTCCACGGCCTCCGGTGCATCCTCTCCCGAAGGTATGTCGGAAGGTACGACCTTGAATGAGACTCCGTTGTAGGTTCCGTTGCCGAATAACATTTTTCCTGCATTAAAAAGCAGTCTCTTGCCTTCTTTCGATATTTGCAACTAAAGTTTAGCAAGAGACTGCTTTTTAACAAATCGGTTTCTGATAAACTCATCCAACCCGGAAAAGAAGAATCATCACCGTTGATCCAATATTACATCTAGTGTGCGGTTTCATATTGGGAACAGAAACCTTATGTTATCATGTCCGAAAATGGCATGAACTATCTGGAGCTTTAATACGAACACCTCTACAACATGAGGGATCAGGCGATACCGTTCCTGAGACAGAATCCCGATACGCAGGGGTACGTCAACGAGATACTAGGAACGCTGAACGAGTGGCGATACCCTGGAAGAGGGCTTACCGTCAGTTATAAAAACCGATTTGGGAACATCCCAGGAAGGGTAAAAACTGATGGGGATTACTCTCTGATGCCTATTACGATATAGTACTCCTCATCATCGCGTGAAAACACCGTCTTTATTCCCTGTTCGCAGAACAGTTCTGACATGATCTCCGCATCCGGAAGGTAATCGTTGCTGATTTCTTCCCCGCCACATCTGTGAACGCTGTTTATAAAATCCTTGGAACTGGAATGTGCAATTACCAGTTTTCCGTAGTGTCTGAGTGAGCCGGCAAGTGATTTCAGTGCCGCACGCGGGTCGGGGAAATGAGGGAAGCAGGAATAACATACGACAACATCGAACGACTCCGATGGCTGAAGCCCGCAGACATCTGAAATCAAATACTCAAGTCTATCCGACGGGGGATATTTAGCCGAGGCCTGCCCGATCATCTTCTCTGAAAAGTCCACGGCAACGACCTTTCCCGTAGGCAGACGTTTCAGGTAATATGGAATCATGATCCCCGTGCCTGTACCCACATCAAGTACCTTTTCCCCTCCCCCGAGCGAAAGGAGATCGGCGATGTATTCCAGTTTGTTTGCGTCATTGTGATTGATGACATCCCATTCCGCCGCGTGCTGGTCGAAGAAATCCTTCTGCTTTCCGTTCGGTTTCCTACGTGTAAGGAATTCCTCGGCTTCCTTCGAAAGAGAGGTCATATCTGCTCCTTTTCACAGGATTTGGTGACGATGATGAGCGTGTGGACATCATCGTTGGCCGCGTAACTGAGGGTGAGGTCATGCTTCTCGCAGATCTCCAGGAGCTTGGGGATCGTCAGGAACCTGTGTTCCGGCATGTGTTCCATCATCTTTTTGTGATCCTCGCTTTCCCCGCCGTGCGAGACATGGTGATATTTCAGATTGCAGACCGCGAGACGGCCCTCTGCCTTCAGAGAATCTGATAGTATCTCTATGGCACGGTCATGGTCGAAGAAATGCGGGAGGCATGAATAACAAACCACCAGATCGAATTCTTTTTCGCAGTCGAGATCGTAGAGGTTCATCATCTCGAAAGATACGTTGGGGAACTTGTCCGAAGGGAATCTCCTTTTCGCGACCTCGATCATGTTCTCCGAGTAGTCTATCGCTCTCACCGAACCGTTCTTGAGATATCTGAGGTATGATGGGACCATCACGCCAATCCCTGTAGCCACATCGAGGATCTTCTCATCCCCGGAAAGGCCGATCTCTTTTACCAACTCATCCTGTTCCGTGCGTTTCGAATCGAAGGTCTTATCCCATTCGTAGCAGACCTTGTTGAAGAATTCCTTCTGCGCCGTTTCGTGTTCTTTTTCCGTAACCATTTGTCCTTCCTCCTTAAATCGGTATTACCATTGGGTTTCCGCGGACCTCCTCTACCGTGACGTCCATCCCGTAGACGTCGCGGATTGCCTGGGATGTCACGATCCCCTTCCCGCCTTCCGCGTATATCCTTCCGGATTTCAGCATCATAAGGCGGTCCGAATGTCTGATCGAGAGATTGATGTCGTGATTCGTCATAATCGCACACAGCCCTCTTTCGGCAATCATTTCTCTGAGAACCTTCAGAACGTTCTCCTGATTGGCAACATCGAGGTTGTTTGTCGGTTCATCGAGAAGTATGACCCTCGGGTCCTGTACGAGTGCTCTGGCAATCTGCACAAGCTGATATTCCCCTCCGCTGATGGAATCTACCTTCTTCTCGCTCAATTCCTCCAACCCGATCGCCGAGATGATGGAATCGACGATGTCGAGATCTTCCTCGCTTACGTCCCAGGTCAGATACGGCCTCCTTCCGAGGAGGACCGATTCGAAGACCGTGGACCCCGATACATGGGAACGCTGAGGCACGTAGCTTATGAGCTTCGCCTTCTCGCGGGGAGTGACCGATGTGACATCCTTCCCGTCAAGGGAAAGTCTTTCAACACTCCCCGGCAGGATTCCTACGATGCTCTTGAGCAGCGTAGTCTTCCCGACCCCGTTGGGCCCCATGATGGTCATAAGCTCACCGGGTTCGATAGAGAACGAGATGTCCGAAAGTACCGCCTTTCCGCGGTAGGAGTGCGATATGTGCTCTGCTGAGAAGGTCATCTCCTGTACCTCCTAGCCAGCAGATAGATGAACATTGGGCCGCCCAACAGGGATGTGAGGAGCCCGACCGGGAGTACCATGGGGCGTACGATGTTCGCGGCCACGCAGTTCGCTATCAGAAGGATGCAGCCGCCGAGGACCATCGACATCGGTATGAGATAGCGGTGGTCGCTTCCGACAATCATCCTGGCTATGTGCGGGCCGATGAGGCCTATGAACGCAATCACCCCGTACCTGGAGACTAGCATGGCCGAAAGGAAAGCGGTGATGAGGAGCGAGAGTGTGCGGAAACGTTCCGTGTTGACCCCGAGGCCTTTGGCCACGTCGTCGCCGGCATCGAGGGAATTGAGGTCCCATCTCTTCAGGAAGAAGTAGAATGCTATGGGAAGCAGGATACCCAGCATGATGAAATCCCACTGCCAGTCGGAGTGGTTCAGATCTCCGAAACTCCAAGACACCATGGCAGAAAGCTGGACGGAATCCGCGAAGTACTGCATCAAAGACAGACCGGCGGAGAAGATTGCACCGATGGCGATACCGGACAGCACCATGGTCTCCGCCGAGACGTTGGTGAGTTTCGTCATCAGCAGAATCGCGCCCGTTGCGATCATGGAGAACAGGAACGCACATGCCATGGTGACATACGGATTGGAGATTGCTATGGAGCCCAAGGCGCTGTTCCCGCTGTCAAGAAAAATAATTGCGAACGCGGCACCGAACGCGGCCGCGCTGGAGAGACCTAATGTGTAAGGTGAAGCGAGAGGATTCTTGAGAATGCATTGCATTACGGTACCCGAAAGCGAGAGTCCGGCACCGACGATGAGGGCTATGACAATCATAGGGAGATCGATGAGCCATACGAACCTCCCCTCTGTGGTCGATTTATCGAATGTGAACAGGGCGCGGAATATCTCTCCGAGATCCTCTCCGATATTTCCTACGGCAAGCGTGATGAAAACGGTGCATATAGTGACGATTACCACCGCTGCGATCGATAGACCGCGGTGTTTCGAACTCTTCAGATATTTCTCCTTGCTGCCCATCGGATCGCTTTCCGCTGATTATTGTGTTAGATGTTTTGATAGAGGTTCAGGAAAGGGTTTAGGAAGGGGTTTGGGAGGCATGTTCACTTGTATTCCGATTCGTTCACGAGACCTATTCCGTGACCTATGGCGGAGGTATAGGAGGCCAGGGTCATCGAGGTTCCCGGGAAGAACAACTGGAATATCTGATCAGCCTTCTCGTTCAGGTTGTAGCTGTATATGCTCGGCGCGAGTATGCTCCCCACCGCGAAACAGTTGATCAGTTCTGCTTCGTAGTTCGTATTGTAATACTTGTACGGAAGGAGAGAGTACACCTTTCCGTTCGCTATCGCGGGAATCTCGCCGAGGGTAGCACTGTCGGTCTTCATGGTGGACATACAGGACGCATAGTTGGCATCGTCGACGAAGATGTACTGGGGGGCCTGATCCACGATATCCTTCTGGTTGATGATATACGGTGCCTGGGCCACATCCGGTGCGATGTTTAGTCCCACGGTGGTGGAGAAGGGCAAGTAGTGGCCGGTGGTCTTGTAGAAATTACCGTTCATTCCGGTCATGAGTCCGCAGACATAGGATTTCTGCAGATCCGATGCGGAAGCAGAGAGTTTGTAAGTCTCCAGTTCCGTGAAGAGGTCGTTGATTCCTTTCACGAGCTGCTCCGCCCTGTCATTCATGCCAAGGACCTCTCCAATAAGCCTCATCTGTTTGGAGAAGGTCTGCAGTGAATCGAGATCGAAATAGACCTCGGCCCTGAGTCCGATTACGGGGATGCCGGTCTTGTTCTGTATGTCGTTGAGGGTCTCCACTCCCTCGGTGGTGGTGAAAATGACGTCAGCTTTAGTATCCGTAATCTCCTTGAAACTGCTGGCTCCGCCGACATCGGTTGCGGACTTTATCTTGTCACCGTAAGCGACGCGGTATACGGCAAGGTTGTAATTGGCTGGACTGCCGGAAGTTCCCTTGTCCATGGAATCGACACCGACCACCCTGTCGATGTCGAAATAGCTGACCATTCTGAGGGCACCGGCGCTTACGCAGACGACCTTGTTGACTTCGCCGGGGATTGAAACCTCCCTTCCGCGGATATCCGTGACAGTTCTGTCGCCGGAATTACCGTCATCCTTCGTCAAAACATAAGCTCCGATACCTACGCCCGCTGCCACGATAATCAAAACCGCGGCAATCGCAATCATTTTCTGATTCATGGTATCGTGTTACGAATCTTGTATTTCGTATTAAAATGTTACGAATTTGTAATTCGTGTTACTACGTATAGGGGTATAGGTATGCCACAACTCAACATCACCATACAAAAACGAAAAAAAGGTTCTATGACGAATCGTGTGGGTAAATCCACATGAGTGCAATCGAGCGCTCCGCGCCGATTGCACGTCATCTACCCGGAAAAGCAGACTCTTCCTCGGGGGAGGACAGGCTCCCCCTCGTCATCGTCTGATTGTGTGAATCGTCAGCTCCGCTGCCGATTCAATTGGGACAGGGCCTGGTTATCGGATCGCAGAGACCGGAACTTCTGAGATAGCACATCGTCCGAAGATTCCTCCAATCCCTGAATCCTCTTGCACGGCCTTTAACAGCCTGTATCACGCTGTTGATCCCTTCCATAACACCGTTGCTCATACCCGAATCGAACCAGTTCAGTATCTCGTTGAAGTGGTTGTCGACCAATTTGAGGATGTCCCTCAAGGCTCCGATGTCTGTGATCACGCGGTCGTATTTCATTGTCCATGACTTCCATCCATCGTGTTCAGATCGTATCATTCACCCGAGCAGCCACTCGATGACGTTCCTGTGGATCAGTCCGTCCGGCATGTCCCTGACTACGGAATCCAGGGACAGCACGGTCTTGGGATAGTTGTCGTCTATCGCCTTCATCGAACGGACCTCCCTGTCGAACGTACTGTCGTCGAGCATCGTCAGGCAAACCTGGTAGTATTCCACCTTGCCATCCTTCTCGGCGGTGAAATCCACCTCCCTGTCCCTGAAGGATCCCACGCGAACGCGGTAGCCCCTGCGCATCAGTTCCAGGAACACGATGTTCTCCAGAGGCCTCGACGTATCCGATATCCCTCTGTCCAGCACCGCTCTCGCCATCCCGGTATCCACGGGATAGTATTTTTCATGGGAGTTCAGCAGCTTCTTCCCTACGACATCGTATCTCTCGACCTTGTAGAACAAAAATGCTTCCGCGAGGGAACGGATGTATTTTTCGACGGTCTTCTTGGCCAGACCTGTGGCCTTGGCGATGTTATCCACGTTGGTGGTGTTCCCCGAATTGTCCATGAGGAACCTCGCTATGCGGTCCAGTCCCGATAGGTCTCTTATCCCCATCCTCGTGGCCGTATCCTTTACCAGGACGGTGTTGTATATCCCCTCCAGGATCATGCGGTTGTACCTGTCCCCGCGGTCGGGGTCGGTAAGGGGTATGCCTCCGGTGCGCAGATATTGCTGGAACCTGAAGTTCCTGTCGGCATCCGGCAATGCCGGATGCCCCTCCAGGAATTCCGCGAAGGAGAATGGGAACACCTTGATCTCCACATACCTGCCGGAGAGGTACGTGGACAATTCCGACGAGAGCAGATACGCATTGGAACCTGTGATGTATATGTCCGCATCATAGTCCACCATCAGCGAGTTGACGGTGCGTTCCCATCCTTCGACCCTCTGCACCTCGTCAAGGAAGATATATGTCCTCCTGTTCCTCGGGATCCTTTCTGCGATGTACGTGTTCAAATCCCCATGGTCCTTGATATCGTCATGATCCGAGGATTCGAAATCCATGAAGAGGATATCCTTCGGGTCTGTGCCAGCCTCGATCATCCTCCTCATATGCTGGTCCATGACCACGGATTTGCCCGCACGTCTGACACCCAGGATGACTTTCACGATGTCGGGGCTGTCCTTCCATCTGTCGAGTTCCTCAAGATACTGTGTTCTCTCGACCTCTTTCATGAATATGCATCCAATCTGTGGTATAAAAGAGTATCATAATACCCATTATTAATATATCATATTAATAATGAGTATTGTAATCATCTTTTTTGTTTTTAAGTTGCCGTAGGACATCTCCGAGACTTCGTCCGCGGTCATCATCCTGAGGAAGTTCCCTTCATTTACATCGATATGCGGATTGCCGTGGACCTCCCGTACATGGACGACGCGACGGATGTGTCCCGGGATCGAGAAGATGTCCGGGTATCAGGAACCCCCCTCCCCTCAAGGCCTTCTTCTGGCCGAAGGTCGAAGGGGTGCATTCACATTCCTGTATGGAAGGGGAGCGGTCACGGCATTATGCCGGGTATCGTCGAGAATCCGTCTGCGGCCGTATGTCGGTGCTTCACAGCCATGCATAAGGGTCCGGACGGACATGGTCCGGGATGATGCCGTCCGGAAGAGTGCCAGACGATTTCCTTCCTGACCCCATCCTTCCATCCGTCCGATATGCCAGCCGACCCATGGAGGAATAAGTTTATCCGCTTAATATACGGTACACTATGCGGGATGGGATGCTAGGATGGGATTATTCAGCAGAAGGAAGAAAGGGGACTCCGTACCGAAGACCGATGATTGCTCCGTGAGATACAGGGAGTGCGATTCCGACCGCAGGACCGGTTCCGGGTCCAGGAAGGTATTCCTCGTACCGCCGGTGAACGGACTTCCCGACAGGGAGAAGTTCATGGACGGCATCTTCGACGATTCCTGCATGGGGATGATGATGAACTCCGATACGAAGTTCCCGGCCAACGACTGGTACGAGCTCTCCGCCGGCAGAGGCAATTGTGACGCACAGTTCAACCTGGCTTTCAATCTGGAACACGGGATCGGGGCACAGAGGGACGTGGTCAAGGCCGTCGAATGGTACACCAAGGCCGCGGCCGGAGGGAATTTCAAAGCATACTACTGTCTCGGCTGCATATACGCCGCGGACAGCGAACTCGCCGATCTGGAGAAGTCGTACGATTGTTTCTCCAGGGCTTCCACGGAGGGGATATCGCGTGCCAGCTATCTCCTGTACGTCATGTACATGAAAGGGATGGGGTTGGACGAACCCAATACGTACCTGGCGATAAAATGCCTCAAACAGGCCGCGGAGGAGAAGGATCCGGCGGCCCTGTATGCCATGGGGCAGCTGTCGCTCTACGGCAGCGAATACGTGGACAGGAGCGGGGACCGTGCATGGAAGTATTTCGAGGAATCCTCCCTGCTGGGATGCGTACCGGCCATGACCGCCGTGGGCGTCATGCTCTGCTTCGGTCTCGGCGGGAAGAACCCCAACCGCAACGTCGCCTACAGCACCCTCATGGCGGCATCCAACAGCGGGGACACGACCGCCTCCAACGCTCTCGGGCTGATGCACCTCTATTCCATGACCCAGTCGTGCTCTCCGAAGAAATCCGAGGACCTCTTCAGGATATCCGCGGCAGCCGGCGACGGATCCGCCCTGAACAACCTGGCCGTCATACAGTACTTCGGCATGGACGGTAAGGATGATGCGGCGGAGAATTTCAGGAAGGCCTCCGAGAACGGGAGTGTCCATGCGGCGGAGAACGCCGTATCGATATCCAGCGGGGAACCCATGGCCTGCGAGCTGGATTGTGGATACATCTCCCTCAGCCTGATCATGGACGAGGAGCATGTGAAGAAGATCAAAGAGCATGCCTGATGCTACATGTAATATCCGAGTTTTATAACCCATGACAGGCCATCCCATATCCTATGGAACAACACATGGACGTGACAGGGGACGAGTCCGAGTACGAGATGCTCTATTGCGTGCACGACATGCTGTCGCTGTACTGCAGGCATCACGAACTGATCTACGGCCATGTTCCTGAGAGGATAGGCCTGATCCTGAAGGAGACGGAAAGGAAGATGAAGGTGTTGGAGACCAGGATATCCTGATGCCGCGGACGGCACAGTATTATAATCCACATAGTAGATTGACGGCGGATGCTCGGCGTCGACCTCGATATATACCAGACGGCCGCGATGGGGGCCCTCGCATTGGCATTGGGCCTAGTGCTGGTCAGGAAGTCCAAGACGCTGAGACGTTTCTGCATACCTGCGGCCGTGGTCGGGGGTCTGGTATTCGCCCTTGTCAACTGCCTGCTCCACAGCGCGGACATAGCTGAATTCGACTTCGACGAGACCTTGAAGAACGTCTTCATGATGGCATTCTTCTGTTCGGTCGGTTTCATGGCCTCCTTCCGTATGCTGAAACAGGGAGGGAAACTGGTCGTGGTCCTCCTGGCACTGGTGTCCGTACTGATCGTGTTCCAGGATGTCATCGGATCCGCCCTCTGCACGATATTCGGTCTCGATCCGAAGATGGGCCTCGCCCTCGGGTCCATAAGCCTCGTCGGAGGACACGGGACGGCCGCATCCTACGGGGAGCAGCTCGTCAACGATTTCGGTATCGCGAACGCCGACACGGTGGCCATCGCCGCCGCCACGTTCGGGTTGGCGTTCAGCGGTTTCATCGGCGGACCTCTGGCGAAGAGACGCGTCGAGCAAGGGGGTCTGGGACCTGATCAGGAGGACATCCAGCTCCAGAAGGAGGACGAGTCCAAGGTGGAGGTGGACAACAACCGCTTCCTTCTGGCACTTATGCTCATGGTGATATGCATAGGTGCTGGGACATACATAATATCGGCATTCAAGGAGGTCGGGATAACTCTCCCCGTCTATCTGGGGGCCATGATCGTGGCACTCGTCATACGCAACGCGGCGGACCACTGGAACATCGATCTCCCGCTGAGGGAGATAAGTGCCCTCGGCTGGATATGCCTGTCGATGTTCCTCGCCATGGCGCTTATGGTCACCAAGCTCTGGCAGCTGGCGGATCTCGCAGGCAAGATGGTCGTCATACTCCTGGTACAGGCCGCGGTGGTGGCGATATTCGCCTATCACGTCATATTCCGTTGTACCGGAAAGAACTACGAATCGGCGGCGTTGGTCACGGCCACCTGCGGTTTCGGTCTCGGCGCCACTCCGAACGCGGTCGCCAACATGGAGGCCCTGTTCGGAAAATACGGTGTAGCCCCCAAAGCATACTTCGCCGTACCGTTGGTCGGAAGCGTCTTCATAGACCTTGTCAATACGGCGATCCTGACGGTGTTCCTGAACATACTGTGACGTATCAGGGCCTTTCGGTTCTTCCTTCGTCCAAGGCCTTCAGGCATTCCTCGGCATCCTCGTCGCCGTATTTGACGGCGTACTCCAGAAGTATCCTGCCGTTCTCCTCGTCCTTGGTTACCCCTTCCCCGAATGCGTACATGGCGCCCATCTCGTAGAGGGCCTCCGCATACTTCTCGTCGCAGGCCTTCCTAAGCCAATACATGCATTTCGCAAGGTCCCTGTCCAGATAGTTGGTCCCGTCACGGTACCATCTGGCTATTTCGACCATGGCCCCCGTACAGCCGTTGGCCGCGGATTCGAGACAGAGTTTGACGGCCTCCACCGGGTTGCGGTCCACACCTTTTCCTCTGGAGTAGAGGTTGGCGAGGAAGTACTTGGCATCGTTGTTCCCCCTGTCCGCCGCCATACGGAAGTATTTCGAAGCCTCCAGGTAGTCCTGTTCGATGCCGTCCCCGGTCATCAACATTATTCCGAGACGCACCATGGCGTCTTCGTTCCCCTTGTCCGCGGACATCCTGTAGAGCACTCCCGCTTTCTCCTTGTCCACCGGGACGGTGAGACCTTGGAAATACATCCCTCCCAGGACATAGAGGTCCCCGGGGTCTTTGGGCGGAGGCACTTCGCGGTTTTCATCGGATTTCCGGACGGGTTCGTCTGACATGATGACGGGTGATGGTCCTAATTATGATAAAAAATCTCCGAGACCGCCGTACCGACGGTCCCGGTGAAGGTTTCAGATCCTGAGTCCTGCGACCTCTTCCAGGAAATACCTGTGCACCGAGAGGTCCTCGGTGAGTTCAGGGTGGAAGGCGGTGACCAACTGCTTCCCCTGCCTCGCCGCGACTATCCTTCCGTCGACCTCGGAGAGGACCTCCACATCCTTTCCCACGGAATCGATGTACGGGGCACGTATGAAGGTCATCGGTATCTTCCCGATGCCGTCGAATCCGTCCTCGGTGTAGAAACTGCCGAGCTGTCTGCCGTAGGCGTTCCTTTTGACGGTTATGTCCATGGTGGCCAGGCTGGGCACCCCTCCGATGACGTTCTTGGAGAGGACGATGAGGCCTGCGCAAGTCCCGAAGACCGGCAGTCCCTTCTCGATGCGGTCGCGGAGCGGGGAGAGGATGCCGAGGTCCTTCAGCAGTTTGCCTATGACCGTACTCTCCCCGCCGGGGATGATCAGGGCGTCGAAGGGTCTTTCGAGGTCCGACCTCTGCCTGATCTCGAAACGGTCGACACCCAGCCTGTCCAGTACATGCTCATGCTCTATGAACGCTCCCTGAAGGGCGAGGATGGCGACCGTAACCATCCTTTACTGCCCCCTCTCCGCCATGATGGTCTTGATCTCTTCGGCGTTGATGCCGACCATGGCCTGACCGAGGTCGGTGGAGACCTCGGCGAGGAGCTTAGAGTCGGTGTAGTTGGTGACCGCCTGGACGATGGCCTTGGCGCGTTTGGCGGGGTCTCCGGACCTGAAGATACCGGATCCGACGAACACTCCCTCGGCCCCGAGCTGCATCATGAGTGCGGCGTCGGCAGGGGTCGCGACTCCGCCGGCGGCGAAGTTGACGACGGGGAGCTTCCCGTTCTCATGCACGAACTTCACGAGGTCCACGGGGACCTGCAGCTGCTTGGCCTCCTCGTAGAGCTCGTCGGCGCGCATGTTCTGGACCTTCCTGATCTCGGCGTTCATCATCCTCATGTGGTGGACGGCCTGGACGACGTCTCCGGTCCCGGGCTCTCCCTTGGTCCTGATCATGGACGCTCCCTCAGATATCCTCCTGAGGGCTTCGCCGAGGTCCCTCGCTCCGCAGACGAACGGGACCTTGAACTGGGTCTTGTCGATGTGATATATGTCGTCGGCAGGGGTGAGGACCTCGCTCTCGTCGATGTAGTCGATCTCGAGGGCCTCAAGGATCTGCGCCTCTACGAAGTGTCCGATACGGCATTTCGCCATGACGGGGATGGAGACGGCATCCTGGATCCCCTTGATCATCTTGGGGTCGCTCATGCGGGAGACCCCGCCTGCGGCACGGATGTCCGCGGGGATCCTTTCGAGGGCCATGACGGCCGCCGCTCCGGCCTCCTCCGCAATCTTCGCCTGCTCCGGGGTGGTGACATCCATGATGACGCCGCCTTTGAGCATCTGTGCAAGTTCCTTGTTGAGTTCGTATCTGCTCTTTGCCATGTTTCTCACTTAACCATAGATAATAGTCGTATATTTAGATTATTCTTATTTCTAATTTGTATGTGACTTTAATATTCTGTTAGGAATATGTTTTTCCTTTTACATACTTCAATGTACTTTTTAATCCATTGTTAAAGGGGATTCCCGTTCAGAGACCTGCTCCAAAAAACGGGATGGCGCGGGAGGAGGGATTCGAACCCCCGAGGGATGATCCCACCGGTTTTCAAGACCGGCGTAGTAGTCCACTGAGCCACTCCCGCAGCACGAGCCCATAGATGGAACCAATTATTAACCTTATCCGGTCGCAAGCACCTCTTCCTGTATGCTCTTCGCCGGAGGCCAGCGTTTTTTGATGTATCCGGTCATCACCGCGAACCACACGGATTCCATGAGCAGGGACAGGACACAGGGCAGGGACGCCTCCGGAATGCCGCTGAGGAGGACCAGGCACATGGTCGTGGCCAGTCCGGAGTTCTTCCATACGGCGAATCCCATGTAGACTACGGAGTTATCCCTGTCGGCGCCCCTTCTTTTCAGGATATGGATCATCACGAGGCTGACGCCGAACGTCCTCACCACGCATGCCAGGAGTATGAGTGCCACGACATCCGGTTCTCCGAATATGAAGTCCCTGTTGTTGCCTATGGAGAACACCATCAGGAGGAACATCATGATGTTGATGAACACGACCTTCGCATTCCTGTTTATCTGCACCTTCTTCAGAGGGACGTTCACCAGGAGCGGGACGGCGATGAACAGGAGTACGTACTTGAATATCTCCAGCGGACTTATGGCGTTGCCGATGAAGACGGTGGTTATAAGCGGTGTGAGACCGAGGGCGATCAGATATGTCACCGTAAGTGCCAGGACCGACATCACACGGTTGCCCCTCATCATGAGGGACAGGGTGATTACCGATACCCCCGACGGTACTGCGGCGAGCATGACCCAGCCGTACCATAGATTCTCGTTGCCGGGGATGAAGAGGGCACCTATCAGGAGGGTGATGATCGTGCATATGCCGAAACACGATACGAACGACCAGAATATGGGTTTTGCATCGGCTTTGAAATCCTTCCTATGGAAGGAAAGGCCGTGCATGGCCGCGATCATCTGCAGCATGAGGACGAGGATGACGAGGTCGGACACGATCTCTCCGAGGGATCCGACCAACATGGCCACGACGATGGCCGCCGCGACCCAGTATCTGATGTCCGTCAAAACGTTCATCATTGCCATTATCTGGTCCATCGGAGCATCATATATAGGGATTTTCCAATATCCAATATTGTTGTTGCAGACGCTCATTTTTTGGAGAAGAACCTTACCGCATCTGATACCGGGTCGTCGGAGGGTACGGCCTCCAGCTGCCTTGCGTTCCTGGATGCCCGGTTGTCCAATATGACGGCCATCCCGCGGTCGGTCTCCGTCCTGATGAGACGGCCTATGGCCTGCCTTATCTTCCTGACGGCGGGGATCTCGCTGGTGTATTTCCACCCCATGCCGGACCCGTAACGGGCGTCGAACATGTCCTTCATGGCCTTCATCTCGATGGTGGGCGGGGGATAGGGCATCCCTATGATGATGGCGAAGCACAGCTCCTCCCCCGGGAAGTCCATTCCCTCGGCCACCGATCCCCCCATGACGCAGAAGAACACCCCGTTCCTTCCTCTCCTGAACGCCTCGAGGGACCTCATGGTGTTCCTCTGGCGGCCGGACTCCTCCCAGTACAGGGGTTTGTCCACGGACTGTTCCATGTACGGGCGGATGTCCTTCATCAGACGGTAGGACGGGAGGAAGACGAGGATGTTCTTGTCCACGGCGTTGCACATCTGCGCCGTCATGCGCTCGATCTTGCTCCACATGGACGGGTTCGCCTTCAGGTCGTTGTAGTTGGTGGTCACGTCCTTGGCGTAGACGACCAGCTTGTTCTCCGTCGGGAAGGGGGAGGGATAGGTGCGCGGTACGGAATTGGACGGCAGCCCCATCACGCGGGCATACTGTGCCAGAGGCTGCAGTGTCCCCGACATGTGGACCGCGCCCGGGAGCGCATTCATGAACCTCACTATGTCGGTAGGGTCTATGCAGGAGGCGGTGAGGTACTCGCCGTCCTCGTTGGACCTGACGGCCCTGACGTAGCGGTCGGCCGGACTCTTGACCCATGCCTCCATGAGCCTTCCGAACTCCAGGACGGGGGACGACGGCGCATCGGTGTCGGCGATGGCCTCCTCCCTCTTCTCCCCCAGCTCGATGGTCCTGTTTATCGCCGCCGTCAGCTGCATGCGGTCGATGTTCAATGCGGTGCACACGCTGTTCTCGAGGGAATCGGCGGGTATGACCTTCTCCTTCTCGTTGAACCCGAGATACTTGGACCCTATGTCCCTCATGGCCGCCCTGACGGACCGGATGAACGCATCGATGGTGACTCCGTCGCAGACCTCCGGCTTCTTGAACAGTCCGGCCTCGTCGAGGGCGGACATGACGAGACGGGTGGTTATGGAGAAACTTTCCTGCTCGCGGACCGCGTCCATTATGTTGTGTGCCTCGTCCACTATCAGGACTATCCCTTTCTCGTCGGTGTCCAGATTGGAAAGGAAGTTCTCGCGGATGTCGGGGTCGATTATGTGGATGTACGGTGCCACCACCACGTCGAAGTCCTTCATCAGCGCCTTCTTGGCCTCATAGGGGCACACGTTGATGTTCCTGCAGTAGACGTCCAGCTCGTCCGATTTGGGGAAGTTCTTCTTGCAGTAGGCCTCCACCGTCTCCAGATTGTGCTGGGTCTCCTCGAAGAAGGGGCATCCTCCCGGCCTGTTCTGCTGGCTCTTCGCCTTCCTGTCCGAGCACAGGGTGGAGAGGGCGCTCGGGGAGAGGGATTCGAAGTCCGGTCTCGCCTGCAGGAGGGGGCACGACTTGTTCCTTCCGGTGAGGGTGATCCCATATACGGGTTTCAAGGTGGATATGGCGCGGAGCTCCTTCATCACCTGGTCCGATTGGGATATCGTCCTGGTGATGTAGACGACCTTCTTCCCGCGGGGTTTGGCATGTTCCAGGGCGCCTGCGAGGGACGTGATGGTCTTCCCTGTCCCGGTCCCGGACTCTATGACTATGTGTCTCGACTGGTCCAATGCCGTGCGTATGTCCGATATGATCTGCAGCTGGGACGGTCTCGGCTCGTACGGGAGGTACGGGGCCTTCATCTGGGAGGCGTCCTTTATGATGGGCAGGGGTTTATCCTTCACCTTCCTGATGGGTGCGCTGCCGTCGAACGCGTATCCGCACTCGGGGCAGTGCGTAAGTCCCGGCATGACCATGTTCCCGCATTGCGGACAGAAGAAGGTGCGCATGTTATCGGGTTAATGGGACTGGATATAAGAAAGGTACAGGGTTATTCCGACGGCCTTCATTCGTCGTCCCCGTCGCGCTCCGACCCGTAGTCCGTATGGCGGTCGATCCCGTTCCCGTCCATGTAGTCCTTGGCCCCGTGGAGGTTGATGGCCACCTGTCTCATGAGGTGTTTCTCGGCCGTCTTCATATCGTTCCTCTTCATGTAGGCCTGCGCCACCTCCCCGTGCAGGTTGGCCAGGAGCTCGGTGTCGTCCAGGTCGTCCCTGTCCATCAGGTCCTCCATGATGGCGATGGCCTTGTCCCTCACATCGAAATACAGGTCCATGTCCCCGGCATCCTCCGCCAGGTCCCCTCTGGATACATAGGCGCTGACGAGTTCCATTATGTCCTCCAGGGAACCTTCGGCACGGAGCTCCTCCCCCACCCTCAGGGATTCGTCGAACACTTCGGCGGCCTTCTCGAAATCCTCCGTGTCCATACGCACCTGTCCTTCGAGGTCGCATGCCTCCATGTATCTGTTCCTGGACCATGGGTCGTCCTTCCCGACCAGTACGGACAGGGCCTTCTCGATATACGGTATCGCGTCCGAGGCCAGGTCGCTGTCTACCAGGTCGCATCCGCAGTCGAGGCACATCTCCGCGATGTCCTTCGTATCGTAATATTTGGATCCGTCCTTCAGATCCCCCAGGCGCGAGGCCGCCACCCTGTAGTCGTCGGCCATGGACTTCACCGATTTCTCTATCTCCAGGGCCCCTCTGGAGGTATAGGCCTTCACGAAGTATCCCGAGTCTACGGAGGTCCCGGAATCCTCCATCGCGGTGATGATCTCGATGGCCTCGTCGAAGTCGGTTATGGCGGATACGAACGACCCGATCATGGACAGGACGCATCCGCGGTGTATGTACGCGTCGAGAAGCTCCTGCGGGGAGCCTCCGTCCTCGAGAGCGTTGACTTTCTCATTGTACTCCCTCAGGGCCTGTTCGAGATGCTCGTCCACTGTCGGCATGGGAAGCAGGTAGGCGAACGCGGTTATAACGGTTTTCTTCCGACCGCGGACGCATCATTAATAATCCGTCCAGACTATGGAGGCCCTATGCAGCAGAAGCGCGTTCTCGCGATCCACGACATATCGTGCGTCGGGAAATGCTCGTTGACGGTCGCCCTCCCTATAATCTCCGCCGCAGGTCTGGAATGCTCCGGCATGCCTACCGCGGTGCTTTCCACCCATACCGGGGGGTTTACCGGGTTCACCTACAGGGACCTCACCGGGGACCTCGTCCCGATAACGGAGCACTGGAAGTCCCTGGACATAAGGTTCGACGGGATATACACCGGATTCCTGGGATCGTTCGAGCAGATCGATATAGTATCCAACATAATCGACGAGGTCGGGAAGGACGCCATGGTCTTCGTGGACCCCGTCATGGCCGACAACGGGGAGCTCTACAAGGTATTCCCCGAGGACTTCCCCCGGGGGATGAGGGGACTCTGCTCCAAGGCGGACCTGATACTCCCCAACATGACGGAGGCCGCGCTGATGCTCGGGGAGGAATACAGGGACGGCCCGTATTCCAAGGAGTACGTGGAAGGGATACTGAAAAGACTGTCCGCACTCGGACCGGGGAAGGTCGTCCTCACCGGCGTGTTCTTCGATTCGGAGAAGGTCGGGGCCGCCGCATACGATGCGGTCACCGGGGAGATGACATATTCGTTCAGCGAGAGGGTCCCGGGATACTATCACGGTACGGGGGACATCTTCAGTTCCGTGGTCGTCTCCTGCATAATGGACGGTCTGCCGCTCTCCAAGGCGACGGACATAGCGGTCGATTTCACATACAGGAGCATAAGGAGGACCTATGAGGCCGGGACCGACGTGAGGTTCGGTGTCAATTTCGAGGCGGGGATCCCGAAACTCCTGAAGGACATGGGAAAGGGATGCGAATGACATTGTTGAAAGCGGAGAGGAAGGATGCGGCGGAGATATCCGCCATGTCGTGCAGGATGATGCACGAGACGTATGACGGACTCCTCCCCGGAGGGGCGGAGGAGACGGAATACTACTGCGGCAGGTTCGCCACCCGGGAGGCGTACGAGGCGATGTTCGACGACCATTACGTCTTCTGGTACATCAGGGACGGGGACGAGACCGTGGGATTCTGCGCCGCCCGCGTGGAGGGGACCATGTTCCAGATAAACAAGATGTAGATCGCCGCGGAACATCGCGACGCCCTGTGGAAGTCGACCGTGGACGAACTCATCGCCTACGGGAGGAAGAACGGGGACAGGATAGCATACACGGACGTCAACGCCATCAACACGGATGCGCTCGAACGCTACGGGAGGATGGGCTTCAGAGAGGTATCCCGCAAGGAGAAGGACGCAGGGGAAGGCCATGTCTTCACCGAAGTGGAATTGACCCGGGTCATGTGATCCGGTATCCGGGAATATAATCGGAAACGGTGTATGGGGCAGGGGCCGGAAGGCCCCGTCCCCGCAATTCTGCGGTTTTTTTCAGGCCAAGACGTCGGCCATGTCGTATACGACTCCCTTCTTCTGGGAGACGACCCACTTGGCGGCCATGACGGCGCCGCTGACGAAGACCTCCCTGGAGTGGGCCTGATGGCGGAGCTCGATGCGCTCGGAGTTGCCGATGAACATCACGGTGTGGTCTCCGACGATGTCCCCTCCTCTGATGGAGTGGATCCCGATCTCCTTCCCGCGGGGGCAGATGCCTTCGCGGCCGTAGACGAACTCCTTTCCGCCCAGTTCCTTGCTGATGATCTCGGCGGCGGTCATGGCGGTCCCGCTGGGGGCGTCCTTCTTCTGGTTGTGATGGGCCTCTATGATCTCCACGTCGTAATCGTTGCCGAGGTATCTGGCGGCATCCCTGACGAGTTTGAAGAACACTCCGACCCCGATGGAGTAGTTGGAGGATATCACGGCGGCCACGTTGTTCTTTATGACGGCGTCGGTGATGGCGGTCTTCTGCTCGGCGGACAGACCGGTGGTCCCGATGATGAGGTTGACTCCGGCCGCTGCGGCGGCAGGGGCGTTGACGGCGGTCGCGGCCGCGATGGTGAAGTCTATGAGGACATCCGTCTTGGATTCCTTCAGGACGGAGGCGAGGTCCTTGGAGTCGGAGACGGGGACGTCGATCTTCCCGATGCCCGCGACTTCTCCGATGTCCTTTCCGATGTTGACGATATCGAAGGCGGCGGAGACGGTGATGCCCTCGGTGGCCATGAGATGGCGGACGATCATGGTCCCCATCCTTCCGCAGGCGCCTACGAGGGCGGCCCTGACCTCGGTCATTCGGAGACCTCCTGGACGGAGTATGCGGTCGCGTATTTCCCGGAAACGGAATATCTGCACATTGTTATCGGAATGCAATCCTGAACACGGTATATAACGACCTCGGAGACACCCTGATACGGACTGTGCGGATAACGGTGCGGGGACCTGTGTGGATGAAGAAAACTCGTAGGGAAAAATTAAGAAAATGAGGTAAAAGTCACTAGGAAAAATTAAAGAAATACAGTAAAAGTCCCTAGGAAAAATTAACAAAACTGTGCTAAACTCCTAGGTAAAAATTTATAGCCTATATGATGGTATATCGAATCATGCTCAGAAGAAAGATCTATTCCGAGCTTCTGAAATGGAAAAATGAACCGTTCAAGGAGGTCTTAGTTGTCAAAGGGGCAAGACAGGTCGGTAAGTCTTTCATAATTGAGCAATTCATCAAAGAGAATTTTGAAAGACATCTGACCATAGACTTCGTCGAAAATCCGGATCTCTGTCACATGTTCGACGGAAATCTGGATGTAGATGCGATATTGACAGAGATATCGGTCCGTTTTCCAGGTTTCTCCGCGGTCCCTGGGAAGACTGCGATATTCTTGGATGAAATCCAGATGTGTCCTGAGGCCCGGACCGCATTGAAATCCTTTGTAAAGGACGGCAGGTTCAGGGTCATCGCCTCCGGATCCCTTATGGGGCTGAACTACAAAGTACCCCGTTCCAACCCGGTCGGATACGAAAGAAGCATCGAGATGTATTCCCTGGATTTCGAGGAGTTCCTCTGGGCCTTAGGACTCGGACAGGAAATAACGGAGCGGATAAAGGGAAACATTGCTTCCATGACCCCGTATGATCGGCCCATATTGGACGACTTGTCCAGATATTATTCCATATTCACAATAGTCGGGGGAATGCCGGAGGCTGTCTCGAAATATCTGGATACCAGGGACATACAGGAAGTCAGGAAGGTCCAGGGAAAGATAGTCGATGGTTATCGGGAAGATATATCGAAATATGCGGATCCGAAGGACAAGGACAAGATAATCGCATGTTTCGACTCCATACCACTGCAGCTGTCCAAGGAATCCAAGAAATTCAGTTACAAATTCATAGATTCGGAGTTTGTTCCGACATACAGGACTTATGAAAGCAGTATAAATTGGATGAAGGACGCAGCCATGATTGAGATGTGCTGCAACGTATCTGCACCGTCCGAACCTTTGGAAGAGCATGTGATCGACTCCCAGTTCAAGATCTACATGCGCGATACAGGTCTTCTCGTCTACATGCTCGGTCTGAATGCCGCCAAATCCATACTTTCCGGAGATACGAGAGTGAACCGCGGAGCTATCGCCGAAAATGCGGTGGCCGAAGGTATTCGGAAGAATGGTTTCAGACTGAGATACTTCAAGGCCGATGCATTGGGTATCGATTTCATAGCTGTTCTGGGGAGTATTGTAACCGCTATCGACGTTAAATCAGGGAACAACAGACAGGCCAAATCCCTCAGGTCTGTAAAAGACAAATACTGTGTGAGGCGGCGCATGAAATTCGAGAAGACCAATATATACAAGGATGACGAAGGGGTCGAGCACTATCCCTTATTCGCCTGTGCGTTTATGGAGGAGATGACACCCCGGCCTAAGGTGGATCTGTCCGTAGACACGTCGGAATTTCTGAAGAGGTTCGCATGACCTCTTATTTTGACGAGATGTATGGGGTTGACTGCCCAAATGTATTCTATTCCAATGCATGGGTCATCGTTGACCTGGCACTACAGACGTTTTACCGTTTCGATCAACAGTGAAAATATCTGGATTACTATCGATGATGTATATTTCCTATGATGTCTAAAAGAGATTAAGACGGGCCAAGAGGCCCTGTTTTTTTAATTTGTTTCAGGTGTCACTGTGCAGATACAGTGTAGGTGGTGAGTCCGTCTGTTGTTTCAGACGATACGACACATCCAGCACCGATGTATGCGCGGGGGTCGTAACTTCCGTTGCCGGCAGGTCCGGTGTAGGTACCTCCACAGATCTTTATGGTTTCATCATCAACGATGTACTCGAAAATACCTCCCTTCTCCACATCTGCAGAGCCATAGGTGTTGACATAGACCGTGCGGTCTCCATTCCAATCCTTGTCTACGGAGAAAGAGGTGTCGGCACCTCTGTTGCAGAACAGATACTGGGTAACACCCTCATTGGCCGCACCTGTTTCGTTCATGTATGCAACATAGGTGCATCCGCGGATGTTATACTCGCAACCGACGCACGTACTGTCATCGACGATGAATCCGAAACTCTCGCTCGGACCTCCGAAGTTGTTTATTCCAACAGATCTGCAAGATTCTGCATTGAATGTCGCATGTTTCACATGATTGTTGATCGCCGCTCTGGCAAACAACTCACAGTTGTTGATATTCACAACAAGACCGGACGATGCCGAGGAAGCGGGGTATCCGTCACCTATAGACTACAAGTACTGCGTCGCCATAGCCGTGGACATTATGGCCGATATCCAGCTGATCGGGAAGGACGGAGCACGGGAACTGCACGAGTTCGCCCACCCCATATGGAGGGAGGTGTTCGGGCCGATGATAACCGGCGGTCCCGACGAGGCGGAGTACATCTTCGACTCCTGGCAGTCGGCGGAGAGCATAGAGAAGGCCATGGATGACGGGTTCCTGTACGGGTACCTCTTGGACGGCGGACGGAGGGCCGGTTATTTCGCACTCCGCCTGGAAGGTGAGAAACTCTTCCTGAGCAAATGCTATCTCGTCGGAGACGAACGCGGAAAAGGACTCGGCTCCGAACTGATCCGCTGGATGCTGGATTACGGGAAGATGCACGGGTGCACATCTGCCTACCTCCATGTGAACACGAGGAACACCAAGGCCATCGAGGCCTACGAGAGGAACGGCTTCGTCAAGGTCTATCACGAGATCGAGGACCAGGGGGACGGATTCGCCACCAACGACTTCGTCATGTCCCGGAGGATATGAGATGTTCATACCGACCACGGCCGAGGAGGTGAGGGAGAGGGGATGGGACGCCCTCGACGTCATCATCGTCTCGGGGGACACCTACATAGACTCGTCGTACAACGGTGCGGCCGTCATCGGTCATTGGCTCATAGACAACGGGTTTCGCACGGGGATCATATGCCAGCCCAATGTCTCCGACGGCTCCGACATAACCCGCCTCGGCGTCCCTCGGCTCTTCTGGTCGGTCACCGCGGGCTGCGTCGACTCCATGGTGGCCAACTACACGCCTACCGGCAAGTTCCGCAAGGACGACGACTTCACTCCGGGAGGCGTCAACGACAGACGTCCCGACCGCGCCTGCATCGTATATTCCAATCTGATCAGGAGGTTCGCCAAAGGCAGACCCATAGTCCTCGGCGGCATCGAGGCGAGTCTTAGGAGGACGGTCCATTACGACGCATGGTCCGACTCCCTGCGCAGGAGCATAGTCTTCGACGCCAAGGCCGATGCCGTCACCTACGGCATGGCGGAGCTGTCCAACCTCCAACTGGCCCAATGCATGAGGGACGGGAAGGACTGGCATTCGGTAAAGGGCATATGCTATATCGGGAAAGAGGTCCCGGACGGATATTCCGAGATGCCGTCGTACGAGGAATGCGTCGCGGATAAAGGCATGTTCTCCAAGGCTTTCAGGATGTTCTACGAGAACTGCGACCCGACGACCGCATCCGGTCTGGTCCAGAGGCACGGAGACAGATATCTTGTCCAGAATCCTCCCCAGAGGAACCTGACCCCCGCCGAGCTGGATCGGGTCCATCTCCTGGACTACGAGGATGCGGTCCATCCGTTCTATGCGGAGGAGGGTGCCGTGAAGGCCATGGACACCATAAAGAACTCCATAACCACCCATCGCGGATGCTATGGGGAATGCTCCTTCTGCGCCATAGCCGTCCATCAGGGGAGGACCGTCGTCTCCCGTAGCGCGGATTCCATCGTGGAGGAGGCGGAGCGGATCGCCTCCCGCCCAGGGTTCAACGGGATCATCTACGACGTCGGCGGACCTACCGCCAACATGTACGGCATCGAATGCAGGAAGAAGATGGAGAAGGGTGCTTGCAGAGACCGGAAATGCCTCTATCCGAGACCGTGCCCCTCCCTGAGGATAGACCATTCGGCACAGATCGCCCTTCTGGATCGCATAAAGGCCATTCCGGGGGTCAGGAAGGTGTTCGTGACCTCGGGGATACGCCACGACATGGTCGTGTTCGACGAGGACCACGGACAGGAATATGTGGATTGTATCGTGAAGGACCATGTCTCAGGACAGCTGAAGATCGCTCCCGAGCATATCTCCGACGAGGTCCTCGCCCTCATGGGGAAACCGGGACCAAACGTCCTGCTGGATTTCAAGGACATGTTCGACGGATCTAATCGGAGACACGGTAAACAGCAGTTCCTGACATATTACTTCATGGCGGCCCATCCGGGGTGCGGGAACCGGGCCATGGAAGAGCTTCGCGAATTCGTCCATACGGAACTGAGGACCAACCCGGAGCAGGTGCAGATATTCACACCGACCCCTTCCACCGTATCCTCCCTCATGTATTACACAAGAAGGGACTACGCCGACAGACGGAACGTCTGGTCGGAACACATCCCCAAGCTCAAACAGGTGCAGAAGGACATCGTGGTGAAAGGGACTCCCGTACGGAGGGGGAGTGCCGCCTCACGGTCTGCGAAGAGATGACCCTCCTGCAGATGATGTTCTGTCGCGCCGAGGAGATGGTGCCGAATCCACGTAAAAGCCCTTAGGAAAAATTAACAAGACTGTGCTAAACTCCTAAGTAAAAAAATTAAGACGGGCCGGGTGGCCCTGTTTGTTTCAAAGGGAATGTTGCTTTTTCAGGCACTCTCTGTGACGACGGGCATCGTGATTTCACCCACATCCGAACTTACAGCTGTTAATTCTGAACCGTTGTTCGTATAGATGTTATCGAATCCGTCATTATCAGACAGTGTAACCTTTGCAATCATTCCATTCTTGGAATCCTGTGCAACCACTATGCTCCTGTCAAGATCCTTTCCTGTTATAAGTTCGCAGTTATTCAAATCGAGAGTAGCATCGGCTACATATGCGGTTGAGTTCAGATTTCCTACAACTATTGCAGAGACTGTCATGCAGTTTCCAGAACTCCATCCGAACAGGAATGTGTCGATCCAATCTTCGTCAGGAGGTGTGAACATAAACAAAGTGTTTGACACATTGGCAGAGCCCGCACGAACGATAAGGCACTGAAGTTCACCCTCGAGAATCGAATTAGATATGTCCAACGATCCTGCTACATTAAGAAGGACTGTTGTATTCTCACATACCAGGTGACTGTCTTTCACAATAATGCTGACGTTGTAATTTTCTACAGATGCAGCATTTGTTGCGATTACGTATCCTCCGCTGGTAAAGATGTAGGAATCATTTACGCATACTGTAGCGGCATCTCCACGCGGATAAAGAACAGATCCTGTAGACGATATGGAGACGCTGTTCAATGACAGGGACGAATTGGACTCTATAGCAAAGTTGGAGTATTGTGAAACAGGGCCCTGAAGGTCAAGGTATCCATTGCATATTTCCAAATCGAATCCATTCTTAATTGTCATTGATGCAGCGGTAAGGGTCAAATCATATCCATTGAGATCAATGGTCATTGATTGTACCGTCTCACTGCCAACGAAATCACCGAGGGTCGTAGTATCGATGTCCCTCAGGATCGTGACGGTGGATCCGTCTCCGGCGCCCGCTATGGCACCCGTAAGGTTTTCGTAGTATACGGATCCGACCTTCGCATCGTAATTCGCCGCCACGTAGTATGCGGAGAATCCGTCGGACGTGGTGAAACTTATCGTCGTCTTTCCGTCTTCAGAGTTCACCGTGAGGTCGGAAGGCGTTATCGCCGCTCCGTCGTGGTAGATGGAGATGCTGTTCCCGGGAAGAATTCCGTCGATGACAAAGGTTATCCTGACGTCGGTCCCCCGGAGCGCATGCTCGGAACCGCCGGCCGTCACATCCACACCCGCAAGGATCGCTCTTCCGTCGGAGACGGTGATGCCTTCGGTGGTGGAATCCACGGTCTTCACGACGATCTTCCCGTCGGAGGAGCCGCTGTTGAACTGGATGGTCGCGGAATCGAAGACGCCCTCGGCGGGGGACACGGCCACCACGTTGTCGCCTGCGGTCACATCGTGGACCGCGGCGCCGCTGTTGGACTGGGTGATGTTGGCATCGGGCGAGTTGGACTGTACCGCGACGATGTAGAACTCCATCTGGTAGGAGCATCCCTGGTATTCGTTGCCGCAATCCATCGGCAGGGTGACGGTTATCGTGTTGTCGGAGAATCCCCTGGCCGTGTCGGAGCCCGCATACGTTATGTTGGGGACGTTGAACTCGGGGTCGGTGGTGGTATGTTTGACGACGAACGGAATGGCCTCCGGGCCGTCGACCACCTTTATCTCGTATCCGTAGTTGAACACCGCCTTGATGGTGTTCTTCAGGACGATGTCGCTTATCGTGAACTCGAAGCTGTCTCCGGGGTTCATGAACGCGGTGACGGATATCTTCGTACTGCCGGACGATGCCGTCTCGGCGGAGGAGAACTTGCTGCTCGTGTACGGGAACGAGATGTCATGATCCCCGATGTGCACGGTTTTCTCTCCGTCGATGTTGGCCGACCTGAGAGTGAAGTCGGACCATTTCGCATCCACCTCTATGGTTCCGGTGGTGACGTTTATGGTGGCATCCTCGGAATCGGAGAACCACGAATACGTGACACCGGATATGGCGGTGAGGGCAAGGGCGACGACCAGTGCCGATGCGACTATCGCTTTTGTCTCTGTCTTCATGATATCACATTCGAATCTGTGAAAGCCCGCCATCCCGGCATCCGAAGGATGTCCGGGCGGCGGTATGGACGGAAACGAAGATCCCCGTCTCCTCCGCCATGTCAACTAATGCGGACCGGGGGAGGATTCGGTAAAGAATCCAGCTTCCTTACAAAAAATATGGTCTGTATGGCGATTTATATGTTGCGACCGTTAACAGAATCATGTTAGTCCCAGCACATATCCTGTATGTGTGGACAGTTATAGCGGGTTAGACGTGTTTCAGTCATATTCCGCGATCATGTCGGAGGGAGATGACTTCTCGAAACTCTCCGGCGAGATGCATCCCGAGAAGACTGCCTCATCTGCGGCCGAGGGGGTCTTTATACATACCCCTGTGCATCGTTCCTTCGTTCAAGGGGTATTCCGGGGACCCGTATCGGTAATGCAGAAGGCCTCCGGCCGATATACCGGCCGGAAGGCACCGATCAATTCATCATCGGGTATTCCGCAAGGATCTTCACGAAATCCTTCATGATGCCGGAGACCCCGATCTGCTGCGGACATACCTTCTCGCATTTCCCGCACCCCAGACATGCGTCGGGTCTCTTCCCCTCGGGAAGGGCGGACACGGCCATAGGTGCGATGAACCCTCCCTTGGAGAACCTGTGCTCGTTGTAGAGGTCTATGAGGGACGGGATGTCCAGTCCCATCGGGCAGTGGGAGGTGCAGTACCTGCAGGAGGTACAGGGGACGAGGTTCTGCGACAGCATCTCGTCCACGACGGACATGAGGGTCTCCATCTCCTTTCCGCTCAGAGGGTCCTTCTTCGAGAAGAGTCTTATCTTCTCCTCGGTCTGACCCATGTCGCTTATGCCGGTCAGTATGGTGACGACCTCCGGGAAGGACTGGAGGAAACGGAATGCCCAGGCGGCGGGGTCGTCGCCGGGGCGGATCTCCTCCAGCCTGTCCATGAACGGTTCCGTCATAGGGACGATCTTCCCTCCGCGGAGCGGCTCCATCACCCATATCGGGATGCCGGCCCTGTCCAGATACTCCACCTTCCTCTTGGCGTCCTGCATGCTGTAGTCGATGTAATTCAGCTGGATCTGGCAGAACTCCATGTCCTTGCCGTAGGCGTCGAGGAACCTGACCATGTTGTCGAAGTTGCTGTGGCATGAGAATCCCAGATGCCTTATCCTCCCCGCCTTCTTCATCTCCAGGAAATAGGGGACGATGCCATACTGTGGGTCCAGATACTGCTCGATGTTGGTCTCGCAGACGTTGTGTATCAGATAGAAGTCGAAATGGTCCACCTGGCACTTCCTGAGCTGCTCCTCGAAGATCTCCTCGGCCTTGGTCATGTTGGCGAGGTCGTATCCGGGGAACTTGTCGGCGAGGAAGAAGCTGTCGCGGGGATATCTCTTCAGGAGTTCCCCCATGGCCGTCTCCGATCTCCCGTCATGATATCCCCACGCGGTATCGTAATAGTTGACGCCGGCGGACATGCAGCGGTCAACCAGTTCGGCCGCCTTCTCCATGTCGATGTCGGAGTTGTCCTTGCTCTTGAGCGGCAGGCGCATCGCGCCGAAAGCCATCTGGGATATCCTGAGTCCCTTGAAGTCCTTGTAGATCATGTGATCGGCCTCGCAACATCCTCCGAAGGAGGATTATTGACATTATGTCAGAGATAATGCGGGATGGTATTTTATGGTTTAGATTGTTGCAATCCCATATGAGTGAAAACGACCAGCGTCTTCTGGCGATAGCCAACTCTGCGGCGTATCGCCGCGGGACGGAGGTCCTGGAAGCGGGGTTCGAGAGCAACAGGGATTTCTCGTATCGCTGGCGGACGGACGGGAAGAAGATAGCCGTCCTGTATATCCCCGATTATCTGGACAAGGCGCCGGACAGGGTCCTCCTGGAGTTCGTGGAGGCCGCCATAGACCATATACAGGGGAGGGAGACGGCCCTCGGCGGGGAATATATGAGGTACACGACCTCGGACGGTTTCATCCAGGAGAAGAGGCCGGTGTTCCTTAAGAGGAGCAGGAATCTTGCCCGTACGGACACCGGAAAGGTCAGGAACATCTACGACGCGGTCCAGAGGCTCCTGGACGGAGGCCTGCTGACGCCGGACGATTTGGACGATACCTATTTCACATGGACGTCCGCACCCAACTACACCCGTCTCGGATACTGCCAGCAGATGTTCAGGGTGGTCGCCGTGTCTTCCGTCCTCGACGACGTATCCATACCGGAATATGTCTTCGATTTCGTCGTATACCACGAATGCCTGCATCTGAGACAGGGGTACCGTCCGTTCAACAGGCACCCTCACGACCCGGAGTTCCACCGCCAGGAGAAGCTGTACCCTATGTACAGGGAGGCGGAGGCGTATCTGAAGAAGATCCCGCTGATGAGGAAGGGCGGACACCCGCGGAAGGGATGAAGATCCATGACGCTGCGGATCCGTCCGATTGAGATGCGTTTTCCGAAGAAACATCTTTCCGGCCACACCGGCCGGACGACATCGAAATCGTTTGAGAGGCTCGGATGTGGGTTCGGGCCTCGAAGGAAAGGTCCCCGGAGGGATCACTCCTTCTTTGCTTCCGCGGCCTCGGTCTTTGTGGCCTTGGTCTTCTTGCCGCATTTGAACAGCATGTATGATGAGTATATCGGTCCGATATATACGGACTGTATACCTACCCGTTAATGCGAAGGTCGGTAAATCCGCACCACTTTAAATAGTTCGGATATTCATGGACGGCGTATGCTTATGCCCGAGAAGGAACCGGACAAGGGGTTCATAATTGAGACCGACGAGGGACAGACCGAGGTCGGCATCGAGGAGATAGAGCGTATGGCCGAGGAGGAGGATCCTGTCGGGATGTACGCACTCGGAATGGCGTACCTCTTCGGCCACGCCGTCGGGCAGGACTCCGGAAAAGGATACGACCTGTTGGAGAAGGCCGCGGAAAAAGGGAATCCCGATGCGAAGGCCCTCCTGGTCAACATGTTCTTCGAGGGCGATTACATGGGATTCGACACCAAGAAGGCGGTGGAGTACGCGAAGGACGCCGCCGACGCAGGGATTCCGGAAGGACAGCTGTATTACGGGATAGCCTGCATGGACGGCAATACCGTCCCCCAGGATTATGAGGAGGCCATGAGGCAGTTCCGTGCCTCCGCCAAACAGGGCAATTCGGAGGCCAGGAACTCCATGGCCTTCATGTATCTGGAAGGACTCGGTGTGGAGAAGGACGAGGCGAAGGCGTTCAGGCTCTTCAAGAACGCCGCCTCCGCCGGCAACATCAACGCCCAGTATCAGACGGGGGTGTGCTACGAGACCGGATGCGGATGCACCGCCAATCTGGACAAGGCCAGGGAATGGTATGAGAAAGCGGCCTCCAGCGGCGATTCCTATGCCATGGACCGTCTGGGGATAATATACTACAATGGATCCAAGGATCTGAAGAAGGACCCCGAGAAGTCGTTCGAATGGTTCCTCAAGGCCGCCTCCGACGGGATGGTGGACTCCATGTATTCCGTAGGATGCTATTATCTGGAGGGATTCGGCGTGGAGAGGGACGAGACCGAGGCCAGGAAATGGCTCAACATGGCCAAAGACAACGGCCACAAGACCGCCGAGGAACTCCTGGAGCGTCTCGGACGGCAGTGACCCTGCCAGCATAAATAAATCCCATCCTGCCATTCGCATCATCATGAGCGACAAAGACGGAGGCGACCTCGAGGTCGTATACACCACCGGCATGGCATACATGACCGGGGACGGACGTCCCCTCGACTACAAAGAGGGTCTTAAGTATCTGCAACAGGCGGCGGAAAAGGGTTTCGTACCTGCCATGAGGGACCTCGCCGTCGCATATCTCAACGGTCTCGGGACACCTCCGAGCGCCGAGAAGGCATATCCTCTGATGAAACAGGCCTCCGATGCGTTGGATCCCAATGCGATGTACCATCTGGCCCTTATGTACGAGACCGGAGCGGGGGTCGAGAGGGACCTCTACGAGGCCCTCCGCCTCATGGCATATTCTGCAGGAATGAATTTCACCGGTGCCGCCGACGAGGCGGACAGGATAGAGGGGGAGATCGATGCCGAAAGGAAGAGGAAACTCGATTCCCGTCCCCTCCTGAAGCTGGAGATCTCGGACGTGGACATCGAAGCGGCCTGTTGCAAAAGGATGCTCGATGCGGCCATCGCCAAGGAAGTGTACGTGGACGAGACCTACATGGGCCCCATGCTCATGACAGAGGACGACAAGGGTGAGGAGATAGCCATCACCGAGTGTCCGTTCTGCAAGGCCAAAGCGGTCCGCGTGAGAAGAGACAAGAGATACTGATCCCAAGGGCCGTCCGTCATGTGCGGACGGCCTATCCTTTCCTGTAAAGCCGTCATCTCGACGCTGTTTTAAATACGGAATAATCCGATAGACCTTTAGAAGACGAAGTCTTCGCATTCAGGTGTTAAGAATGGATGGGACAATGAGCATTACAGACCAGGTCAGGCTCATGCGCTCCGTTATGGGACGCAAGATTATGGAGCTTGACGAGTACAACGACAAAGCTGCCGAGGCCGTCGGAGACGAGGCCGAGAGGTATCTGGCCATGGCGGACTTCCTGGAGAACGATATCGCAGGATACAAGACGATCATAGAAGACCTGAAGGACGGCAGCTGTGATTATACCGGAAGCCTCTACGACATAGCGTCCCTCCCTGCGGAACTCCTAGGGCTCTATCAGAACTTCTACATCCCCTCCCTCAGCCCCGAGGACAAGGCGGACGAGAACGCCGCCATGGAGCTCAAGGTGTCCTATGCCAAGGACCTCGCGACAAGCTATGCCGCCAAGATCGGAAAGGCCGCTCTTTCCAGCGACCTCGCCCTGAACCTCATGATGTCCGACGACGGTATACTCGCGGCCATCGGGGCCATCGTGGCATCCAACCCCGAGATCCTCAGCGCCCTGTCCGACGAACAGTGATAAAACATCTCAAAGGGGGGGTTTATGCCCCTCCTCCACATTTTTCAACTCCGTACTCGATCTTCAGGTATGTGTGATATAATTATACTTAGTAAAGTAAAATACTTTATTATTTACGGAAGGTATGCATGATACCATATCGTCAGGGATCCCGACCCTCCGATATGAGGACATAAACATATAGGACCAAGACCATTGTCCAGATATGTTCGCCAAGGCCTGCGAGAGAGTGTACAAGTTCACGCGTCCCCTCATAATATCCACGAGGACGGTCGATGGGACTGTCTCATCCTCATGCGGGACGTTCATTATCATAAATCCCGAAGGTTGGATTCTTACCGCAGGCCATCTGTTCGATTCCTTTGTGAAATACCAGCAGGACATGAAGAAGATCAAGGAAGTGGAGGAGATCAACGCCCGCAAGGCATCCATGGCCGTTCCGGGGGCGATGACACTTCCCGACACCATACAGCTCGACCCCAAATGGATAACCAACCATTCGTTCTGGTGGGGAGGCGACGGCCTCCGTATCACCAGCGTATACGTGAACAGGGAGATAGACATCGCACTTGCGAAATTGGATGGATTCAGGCCGGACATGGTACAGGAATATCCCATATTCAGGGACCCTGATACAATGAGGCCGGGTACCAGCATCTGCCGTACCGGTTTTCCGTTCGCCAATATCGCTACGGATTTCGACGAAGGCAGTAAATCCTTCCGCATAAGGAACGGGGTGCTTCCGCTGCCGTTCTTCCCCAACGACGGAATACACACCAGGAATGTCCTGAAGCAGAACAAGAGCAAGGAAGGAAACTACGACATGCTGTATGTGGAGACATCCACTCCGGGATTGAAAGGTCAGTCCGGGGGGCCGATATTCGATACCAACGGACACATCTATGCCATGCAGGTACAGACCAATCACATCCCCCTCGGATTCCATCCGATATCGGAATACGACGGGAAGTCCATAGTGGAGAATCAGTTCCTCAATGTCGGCATCGGAGTACATGGGAAATTGCTGCAGCAAATCATGAGGGACCACCACATATCCTTCAAGGTCGAAGGCGATTCCTCCGAAGAAGAACAGTACATCATCAACGAATGATGTCTGCATGCTTGTTCAAAGCATCAACTGAACCACTTCCCGGGTTCTCCATTCTCTATGTCCTTACGAAGAGCCTTCATTATAGACGTTATCGTATTTTCAAATCCAAACTCATCGGAATTGTTCTCCAATGCATCCATGATGTCTGATACATATGAGGACACATCATATTCGAGCCTGTAGAGGATTCCGATCCAGCAGAATTGATCCCTGATCATTTCCTTGTAGATCTTGGAGAGGGACTCGTTACCGTCTTGGAAAAAAGCCTGACTATTATGTTCTGATTCGGCCAATCCGAAATAATCCCGGATCATATCGTCGTAATCGGTATCCCATTTACAAATGTGGACTATATCCAAGACCTCTTCTACCATTTTTCCAGGATCGGTCTCACCATACAGCTTTTCGAACGCATCGCTGGCCTCGTCGTAGATGTGATCTTCCAAGGTATAGATGAGTTCGCCCAATTTTTTCTTAGATGACATCATGAGGATCCCGTATGGCCGTTTTTGGTTTTCCAGAATACAATGATTAGAAAGTAGATATAAAATGTCACCGACTTGGATCCAAATGTATCCGTGATATAGATTCCCAGACTGCAGGCGCTCGTGATGAAAGGATGCGGACGTGCCGATCTTGTATTCGACCGTTAGGAGATCCCCGGAGTATTTTTTCAGAAGACGTGGAAATGCCCCCCTCATGGTTTGATTTCGGACAATCGATAGAAGTATAGAAATAAATTATGTAAATTAAGCAAATTACTTTACAAATCATCGATGTAAAATATTATCACAAATATTGGGTAAAAATTTTCAATTCGCATCGATTTTTTAAAATCTTAAAATATCTCCATTTTTACGTCCAAACATGCTAAATTCTGGCATCATAATATAAATTCTATAAATTAAGTAATTAACTTAACTAATTCAATACTTTGTTATTTGATTCAAATTTCACATAAAATAAAGATTTTTGTAAAAACTCAGCGTAAATTGAGTGCAAAATGCAAATTTTATGTCAAAAATGCAAGAATTCTTGTCAACGACGGTACCCCGAATATCTACATAAAATCATACAAAAATCGAGGGTATTTTTGGCTGAAACATTTTTTTCTGACAAAAAACATGGATTTTATCGCCTATTTTTACAGATGCACGAAAAATACAAAGCAAATATGCAATAAATATATCTAAAAATAACATAATTTGATATGATGATATATGTAAAGCATTTAACTTAATTAGGTAAAAATAAAACACATCATGGAATATGTGATAAAAACGTCGATAAATTCGATATTTTGAAAATATGTCGATCATATTCAAAAAAAAGTACAGTTCGAATGCACATGTAATATTAATAAAGCATATTTTTTAACTAATGATATATTTTTCATGTGTACGTGAAACATACGACATGTTGTAAAAATTGACCCTATTTTTACATGTTCGTATGGATGGAAAAACTATTTTGCACGAAAACGGCCCTTAAATCGATTATAATTTCTAAAAGGTATTCCCATATGGGTTGGCCTTTGTTTTTCGATTTAAAGGCCGTTTTGGAAAGAAAATTTTTCACCATCCATAGAGGATCGCCATGAGGCAACCGATGTATGCCTTGGCGTATCTCGGTCTCCGGATGACGGAACATAGGCCGTTGACGAAAAGGTTGCGATGCGTCATGGCCTTGGAGAAATCCCTCAGATCGTCATCCTTCATCACACACATCGCGTTATGGAGCTCCATGAAGCGTCTGTCGAAAAGCCTGGAGTGTTTCTGCCATTTCGCATAGATGGACGGATTTCCTTTCCTTATCGCCTCGGTTGCTTTCCTCGCCGACTCGAAAGCCGTTCTCAACCCCCCGTAGGTGAGCGGATTGGGGAAGCCTGCCGCATCTCCTATCAGGAACACGTTGCCTTTGACCGGCTCCGGAACACAGCCGCTCGGGATGAAACGGTGCAGACCCCTTTCTCTGATATCCGGGACGACCATTCCCGAGACCGATCCCACCGTTCTTCCCGAACCGCAGGGAAATAGCCACCGGTACGCACCCCCGAACTCCTGACCTATGTCGAATTCGAATACATCCTCTGTCGGATCCTCCGAGATGTGTTCTTCCATGGGGGTGAAGATCTCTGGACGGGTACGGAACACCCCTTTCCTGACGGCGGAGAACGCTCCATCCGCACCGATGACATATCTGCTGCGTATGACTCTGCCATCGGCCAGAGTTATGCTGCATATGTCACCCAGAAGCCATACGTCTGTGACGGAACCATGTATGGATTGGGCACCGCTCTCCTCCAAAAGACGTCTGGAGAGCTTCGGCCTGTCTATGACGTATCCCTTCACCCTTATGTCGGTGACAGTATTGCCCGGCCATCTGAGACGTATCGAATCCACCGAGTTCAGGATCTCCTCTTCTTTCAGAGGTATCAGGGATGCGCCCCTCCTGCTTATCCCTCCGCCGCATATCCTGTGATATTCCGGGAATTTCTCATCGGACAGACGCTCTATTACGGCGACCCGCAGACCGGAACCGGAAAGAAACCAGGCAGCGGAGGAACCAGCAGGGCCCGCTCCGACGATGACCACATCGTACTCCATCTATTCTGTTCATTATCTATACATCTTTTTTATTTTTACGTTATATCCTATTGATATTAGTTAATAAAATTGCGTTACTTACAATAATTATTGCAATGAATAATGGCGGAGGCAAGGCGTCCACACTGCTCTGTGCCCTTTATCTATAGTATATATGATATATGGTGTTTGTAAAATATTTTATTATTCCTAAAAAATATTAAATATATTAGGATTACCTAAATATAAATAAGATGAACGCATTGTATCTTACGAAGACGAAAAGGGAGGTCTTCCGGGGTTGATATGGTTCGTGCAGGGACCATATCTCGAGGGGCCGCGGAAGAATAGTGATCGGCTGCCCCGACCGTCTTCGAGGATGTCCGGAGGTGCCGCGATTCGCCTCCCGACATCCTATCTCTCCTCCGTACATCCGACATCCATTGCAAACAATTATGTCATGTATCGCAATGTTCTGTCGATGCTCAGGTATAAGATCGTGATCAAAGGCTGCGACGAGGTAAAGCACATAAAGCGGCTGTATTCCGCGACCTTCCCTGAACAGGAGAAGGTCCCGTTCCGCCATCTCATACGCACTTTCGGAAAGGGAGGGGACATGATCTCCTTCTTCGACGGGGAGACATTCGTCGGTTTCGCATACATGTTCACTTCCGGGGACCTCACCTTCCTCGTATATCTGGCCATGCTGCCGGAAAGCCGCGGCAAAGGATACGGGTCACAGGCCATGGACCTCATAAGGAAATTCAAGGACGGCAATCGCATATTCTCCGTCATGGAGACCCCCGGATGCGGATTCTCCGATCCGGAGGTATGTGCGAAACGCAGGCAATTCTACGAAAGGAACGGATGCACGGTCCCGGGGATACTCCTGAGGTCGGATGAATACGATTTCGATTCCATATACCTCGGTTCCCCGATATCGGCCGAAGAGATGCAGGATGCGGTGGAACGTTACGAATCCGTACATAATGCCGGGATATTCTGAGGCGATGCGATGGGAGAACTAAGTACCAGGAAGATCAGACCGGATGGCGAAGGGACGGAGCAGATGCGTATGCTGTATACGGCCTCCTACGGAGGACGCAAGACCATCCCCTTCGACGACCTGGTGGCCGTTTCCGACAGGTGCGACCTGATCGGACTGTACGACGGAGATGTGTTCGTAGGCTTCTTCTTCACCCTCAGGCACAAGGGTGTGGATATAATCCTCTATATGGCGATCGTCGAACATCTCAGAAGGAAAGGATACGGTACACAGGCCGTGCGTATCGCCTCCCGCGTCTACGAAGGGGATAGGATCGTCCTCCTTCCTGACGCCCCCGGTGTGGGCGACAGGCTACAGAACACCCGCTACACCATGATAAGGTACTTGGACACCCTCGGCTTCGAAGATGCCCTTTACAGATACCATTTCCTGAATTACGACTACCAGGTCCTGTGTTACGGAGGGACGGTATCCAAGGACGAGATGGACGATTCCATGCGTTCCCTCAGAAGGTATCTGAGATGCAGATGAGGATAATGCAGGTCAGGGAGGACAGTCCCTACAGGGATGCCGTCGAGAGACTCAACGACGAGGCGTTCTGCATGCAGGAACGTTCCACATTCGACTTGTTCATGGTCGGATGCAAGACCGGCATGGCCGACCTCCTGGCCTTCCTGGACGGAGAGAAGTTCGTAGGTTTCGCCTACATAGTCACCTGGAGAAGGATGCTGTACCTCTATTACCTGGCGATCGACCCCGGGTCCAGAGGGAAAGGATACGGGTCGGCCGCATTGGACACACTCAAGGACAGGTACTCGCCCGATTCGATCACCCTCAACATGGAGTTCCCCGACGGGTCTGAAGAGAAGGAACGCCGCCTTAAGTTCTATGTCCTGAACGGTTTCATGGAGAACCGTGTGAAGGAGAAGTGGCACGGCATGGACTTCGAGCTCATGTATTGGGGGAAGACCCCCGACCAAAAAGAGATGGGGATGTTCTTCGGCGAGTTCGAGAAGGCCCGCCGGGACATAGTGGCCGGATACGGGACGGAACACTCCATGGGATTAAGGAAGGGGCCGTTCGATTCCATCGTATCCGGGAGGAAGACCGTCGAGATGCGCCTTTATGACGAGAAGCGCCGCAAGATCCTTCCCGGGGACAGGATAAGATTCTCCGACGGAGAAGGGGAAGAGACCGTCGTCGTGGTGAAGGATGTCATCAGATTCCCTTCGTTCAAAGAATTGTATGAGACCTTCGATAAGAAGGACCTCGGATACGGCGACGGGGAGGACGCATCCCCTGCGGACATGGAGAAATACTACTCCGTCGAGGATATCGAAAGGTACGGGGTGCTGGCCATCAGGATCGGGAAGCCGTCCTGAGGTATCGTGCCGTCTTCCAGGACATCGACATATGTCGATTTAAAAAGCGACCGTCGGCATGCGTGAGGCGGAGTGATCGGCTCCGCTCACACATCGAATCCGTTCTCCCTCAGGAACGCGACTATGCTTTCTCTATAGAGGTCGAACTGCTCCATGGCGGTCACATGCCCGGCATACGGGATCACGGCGAAACGCGACCCCTTCACCAAGCCCCTGTATTCCAGCATGGTCTCCACCGTGACCTCGTCGCTGTCCCCGCACATGAAAAGCGTAGGGACGGAGATGTCCTTCATCCCGGGGACCACGTCGAAATCCTTCAGCGTCCCCGTGCATACCATGTCGTTGGGACCCCATAATGTCAGAAACACATCGGAGAAGGGCTCTTCCGCATTGGCTATGGCGATATCCCTGAAACATCCCCTGCAGAACAGATATCTGGCATAGTACTCCCCCATGATCCTTTTGAATTCCGGACCCAAGTCGTTGTCGCGGATACATCTCCGCATCCCCTCATACATCCCGTCGGACATCGCCTTGAGGTTCTTCATCTGGTCGTCCGCCCATCTTCTGGAGCTCACGAAGGGTGACGGAAGGACCATGGCGGTGATCTTTGAACAACCCGTGCTTTCCGCATAGGCCACCGACAGCCCCGCCCCCCAGGAGGCCCCTATCAGGATGACCTTGTCCGATCCGATATGGTCTATGAAGTCCGACAGCTCCGCCACATAGTCGTCCAGACCCCAGCTGTCCAAGTCCTTTATCGGATCCGACCTCCCGCATCCCATCTGGTCGTAGGCGTAGACGGGGTGGGCGAGCTTCAATCTCCTCGCCTTCACCGGGTTGCATTCCCCTCCGGGTCCTCCGTGGACGAATACCACGGGGACGGTGTCGAGATCCGTGTTGTATGAGTAATATGCGACCTTTCCGCGTACGGTCTCCAGATAACGGACGTCGTCAGCATACTCCTCCACCACCTGCGGACAGAGCCCGTCAAGCCATATCTCCATAGAGGCGGTGAGGGAGTCCGCATCCGTGAAGGGTATTTCGACGGTCTTCGCCGCCGCACCCCATCCGTCCCTGTCGGACACCGCCTCTGCCGTATAACCCCCGTCCGAGGGCCTGATCGTAAGCGAGAATCCGTTGGAGCGGCCACGGTATTCCCCGTCATGGGATTCCATTCTGAATATCCCCAATATGCTTCTCAGGGTGATGGTGTCAGGGAGGTCCATGCCCATCCGAATGCAGAACCGATAGAATAGTCTTTCACATGGTACGGAAAGATATTCCTGGAGGAAAGTATAGGCCGGGGACGGAAGTGAAGCACATGTCCAAGACCATAGAGGAATTCTTCCCGGAGTTCGACAAACAGACCGACGAGACCAACGACCTCCTGAACACCGCCATGATACTCGACGACAAAACGACACAGCTGGTGATGTTCGCCTTGTCCGTGAGGTCCAGGAACGAACTGGGTGCCAAAGTCCATTTCAAGGAGGCGATGAAGGCGGGTGCGACCATAAAGGAGCTGTCCTACGTCCTCGCCCTCGTGGAGCAGGAATCACTGCAGGCCACGGACGCCTGGGCAGAGAAGACCCTCAGGGACTGGCAGGATTGGGCCTTCGGCGGCATCTCGTGCAGCTGTATGAGATGATCTTACACCGATCTGAAGTTCAGAGGTGCGTTCCGGTCCTCCTCGGAGGCGTACGGTATGCCTATGCGGGGGCCGGAGACCGCTCTTTCCGGCACGAAACCGTCGTCCTCGAGCCATAATCCGTTCTCCGGTACCAGTTCCTTCCCGTACATGTCCTTGGAGAACCCCATGGCCTTGGAGACACGGCCCGGACCGTCTGATCCCTCCACCCCTCTGATCAGGACGCACTCCGGCGACCCGTCGGGACCGCAGCTCAGGTTCAGGAGCCAGAACATGTAGCAGTGGTAGACGTATGCGCGTCCGTATCCCGTGTAGAGGACCTCCGTACGTACGGTACGGCCTTTATGTGCATGGGCGGCGGTGTCGTCCTCCCCGTAATAGGCCTCGGTCTCCGTGATACGGCGTCTGAGGACGTTTCCGTCCGGCATCATACGGCAGAGGATCTTCCCCAACACATCGCGGGCGAGCTCTGCGGAACCCTTCTCGAAATAGCCGAGGTCTACGACATCGGGCATCTTCTCACCCCGTATTCTCCGATTCCGGATGCCTGTGGACGGGTATGCCGTGGAGCAGGAGATACAGGACGAGCCCTGCGACGCCTATGAAGGCCATGAGGACATAGTTCCCGCCGTATCCGACGGCACCGATGACGAAACCGTTGACGACCGGACCGATGGCATAGGAGAGGTCTACGAACACGTTGTACGTAGATACGGCCACGCCGTACCTCTCCTTCGGCGCCCTCCTTATGATGACGGCCTGCGCCACCGAGGACAGCATGGCGATCATTATGCCGATGAAGAAGGCCGATACGAGCATCTCCGCACCTGAGACCACCGTCCCGAGCATGAACATCCCTGCGATATAGAGTATGAGCGACGGTACGAGTGCGACGTTCTCTCCGCGGAGGTCGTATATCTTCCCGAGAAAGAGCCTGCATATCAGCGTCCCCACGGAGAGTACGACGAAGAACACCGTCGCATATTCTGTGAGCCCTATCTCCTTTCCGTAGGGAGCTATGAAGGTGAGCACCCCCGAATAGGAGAAGAACATGACGAACGCCACCATGGACATGACGAGAGAGGAACGCTCTATGTAGTCCGAGACGTGTATCCCCCTCCTTCTCCTGACCGGCGCAGGACCCTTGGACTCCTTGAGCATGGCAGATGTGACCGTGGCCACGGCGGATGCCGCCACCCCGATCAGGAATATGTCGTCATAGGTCCCGCTGTTCTGCAGATACATGCAGACGAATGGTCCGACGGCGGAGGCGAAACTGTAGCTGAGCATGAAATATCCTAGACCCTCGCCCCTTCTGGACATGGGGAGACCTTCTGCGACCATGGTGTTTATGGCCGAGGCGACCGCGCCGTAGGTCATCCCGTGGACGAACCTGACTATGCAGATGGAGGCCACGGTGTCGGATACGAAGTAGAGGAGCGTCATGACCGTGCCGAGGGCCATGCATACGATGGATATCCTCCTGGGACCTATGGAACCGATCCCTCTCCCTATAGCGAGACGTGCGACCAGGTCCCCGGCTATGAATATGCTGGCCACGAGGCCGGACACGGTGCTTCCGGCACCGAGGACGTCGGAAGAGTAGGACGACATCCCGGTGTAGAACATGAAGAATACTATGGTGAAACAGAAACTGGTCACCGTACAGAGCACGAAGTTGCGTGTGAACAGCGGTTCCTTCCGTGCCTGCGAACGGTCTTCCATGGGCTTCCATCATAGGAGGTGTACAAATACTGTGCTGTCGGGGGCGATGAGATCGATCATGGTCATGCGCAGACATCGGTTGTGAGAATAGGAACCGCAAGGGGACGACCTTTCCTTTTCAATACGATCCAAGACTGTCCCTTGTTAAAATATGGTATATTTCGACAGGCTGTAGACTATGGGGACCGGACGGACGTCTCACCCTCCGTCCGAACCCCTGTCACTCGAGCAGGAAACTTATGATGTTCTTGTACTCGATGTTGTCGTAGAAGCCGTTCATGCCGCGGTCCGTGGTAAGGAGGTACTTCTTCCCGGGTACCGAGGCGAACGCCTTGAACTCCTTCCCTTTGGCCCTCTCGTCGCTCAGGGCGAGTACGGATTTCACGAAGATCGTCTCGCCGCCTCTGATCGCCATGAACCCGATGTCGTTTCCGCGGTAGAATCCGGCATAGACCTCGTATCCGCGGCGCACGAGTTCCAGGAACACGATGTTCTCGATCGTCGCCTGACGGCTGACGCTGAAAGCCCCCCTCGGGGTGATCCCCTTTATGCTCCTGACGTCGGTGGTGTAATACTTCGCCTTGACGCCGAGCCGCCTCATATCGGTGATGTCCACGGCCTCGGCCTTCATGATCGTCTGGTACTCCAACAGGTAGTGGAGGTACTTCTCCACCGTGCGCTGGTCGGTGACGTTGGAGTTCTGCCTGAGGGCGGAGAGGGTGGTCACGTTGCCTATGTTGTTGAGTATGTACAGGGCGAGTCTGCTGATGGCCACCGTGTCGATCCTGGACCTGCTCCCGATGTCCCAGTTGAGGATGAGGTTGAACATCCCCTCGGAGATCATGAAGTGGTCCTTCTGACTCATGCTCATGTCCATGAAGGGCTGTCCGCCTATGGAGATGTACTGCTCGAACCTCTCCCCGTAGCCGTGCTCGTCCGTGATAGGATATGCCTCCAGGAACTCCTTGAACGAGAAGGTGTAGAGGGTGGTCACGTCGTAGTTGCCGAGGGCGTCGAGGATACCGCGGTAGTCCTCGGATGTGGCATAGGGCAGGACGATGTAGATGTTGAGTCTGTATCTCTCCCTGAGGTCCTTTATAGCGCTGTCCCAGTTGTTGACGAAGTTCATATCGTCCACTAGGAGGAATGCATCCTCCGAGGACAGTCTGGACTTCACCAGACCTGTGAACTGGAAGGAGTCGTCGATGGTGCCCATGGATTCGCTCATGTCCAAGTATATGATGTTGGACTCGGGGACCCCTTTGTTCAGCAGCATATCCCTGAACTGGGACATGAGGGTGGATTTACCGCAGTACCTGTTGCCCGAGATCACCTTGACGACATCTCTGTTCGTGCTTAGTTGGTAAAGCCGGTTGAGATAGGCTTTACGGACCACTACTGGGTGAGACATATGCCGACTCCATCGATTTCCAAATATTTAAAATATAATATTTTATGTAATTTAATGCCGATTATTTCTGTTACGACATTGAAGGATTCTTTGGTATATTGCACCTTATACATACAAGTGTGACAAATATCTTTCGTCCACACCCGTATGTATAATCCGCATCCAGCAATTTAGAGCAATATATCCAACATATAGAGGTACGCGGTCGCTATAACGATTGTAATAACTGCAATAGGTATTCCGACACGGAGGTATCTGAAGAAATCCATGCGGATCCCGTGCTTCTCCCCTTCGTCCTCCACGATTATGTTCGCCGCGGCGCCGATCAGGGTGAGGTTGCCGGCAAAGGTGGAGGTGACGGCCAGGGTTATCCACAGTACCATGTCGCCCTCCGGCAGCAGCTGTCCTATGAGCATCACGGAAGGCACGTTGCTTACAAGGTTCGCAAGGACCGTGGAGAATCCGGAGAGCACCCCTATCGACGGGACATTCCCGTCGCCCATCCCGAACAGCTCCGACATGGAATCGAGAAGGCCGGACGAGACCGCGCCGGCTATGACCACGAACAATCCCGTGAAGAACAGGAGTATGGACCAGTCGACGTGCCTTATCACGTATCCGCCCGCCCTCATGCTGTCGGTAAGGACTATGATCAACGATACCGCGCCGGCGGCAAGGGCTATCTGATATATCCTGAGACCCAGAGGGACGGAGAGGGCGAAAAGGACGAGGGCGGTGACGGTGACGGCTAGGACGGCGCAGAGACGATACTTGTCGACCTCCCTGGTATGGAACGTCTCTCCGGAGAGCGATGCGTCGTCGGTATCCAGACGGCCGCCGTACATGCGGCGCATCATCAGCATCGCGACGGCCATGCATATGACCGTCAGGGGGATTACACGTATGGAGTAGTCCAAGAAACCGATCCCGGCCATGGACGCCACCAAGGCGTTCTGCGGGTTGCCCACGACGGTGGCGGCGCTCCCTATGTTGGCGGAGACGAATACCCCGACCATGTACGGCACGGGGTCCGCCCGCATCCTCTGACAGCAGCGGAGGACTATGGGGGTGAATATGAGGACGACGGCATCGTTGAGCATGACGGCGGACAGGCATGCGGTGATGGCCATGACCCCGCTTAGGAACCTCCTCCTGCCGTCGAAGCGCCTCATCAGGAAGTCCACGACGATCTCGAAGAATCCGCAGTACTGGAGAGAGGCTGTGAGCATCATCATACCCGCCAACTGCAGGATCACCTCGAAATTGATGTAATCCCACGCCTCCGACGGCGTCACGACTCCGAGCAGGAGCATGAGGACTCCGCCGAGTACGGCGGCCGTCCATGTCCTTATCCTGCGGCCGTTCACCTTACGCACGGCTATCAGCGAATACGTGAGGACGAACACCGCAGATGCCGACAGGAGATCGATGGACGTGGACGGCCTCCGACGGTACCGGGGTCAGAGCCCGGCGATGAAACTCGCTGCGACGACGAAGACGACCATGACCATGATGCCCACCATGAACCATGCATAGAACTTCTTCCTAGTGGCTGCTTTCATAGAGGGTTCGATTGGAAAATAAGTATAATTGGATTTTGGCCCTCACAGTTCGAAGTCCTCTTCGGGCAGGAGCCTCGGGGAACGTTTGGAGGGGTTCCGTTCCTTCGCCACGGCCATGGTCTGCACGCGGTTGAACGTAACGGGGTCCAAGGGCGTCTCCGCATAATGGCGGAAGGTCAGGTCCTCCCACCTCAGATATCCCGCGTACACGGGGTTATGCAGTATGGTACTCAGGTTGTAAACCGTCCACCTGTTGCCGCGCCTGGTACGGAGGCCGCTGCGGTTGAGGGATTCGGCTATCTTCGCCAGGGAATTCCCGGCGAGATATTCGTCGAAGACCTCCCGGACCACCCTCAGCTCCTCCGGGACGGCCGTCATGAGGCCGTCGTCCAGGAGATAGCCGTACGGGGGGTTGAATCCGAGCGTCCTGCTCCCCTGCGGGGTGTTCCTCATGGTCTCCGCCTTCTCGCGCATCCCCACATAGGTCCTTTCCCCGATCTGCTCGCTCTCCAGCTGGGCGATGCTCTGTATCATGGACATGACGAACTTCCCCATGGCGTTGGTGGTGTCCAAGTTCTCGGTGGCGGATATGAACTGCTTCCCATGTCTCCCGAGCTCGTCCATCATGTTCATGAAGTTGCGGGAGTTCCTGTGGATCCTGTCCATCTTGAGGACCACCATCACATCCCATTCGTCCATCTCGGCCATCATCTCACGGTAGGCGGGACGTTTGTCGCTGCGCCCGGAGAAACCGTCGTCCACGTAGATCTTGAAGATGCCGTAGTCCTGGGCTACGCAGTAGTTGGACAGGAGGTCCTTCTGGGCGTCTATGGAATAACCCTCTATGGCCTGCTCCTCGGTGGATACGCGTGCATAGAGGGCTGCCAGGACCATGGTATCACGATATGGGCCCGTTGACCGACTCGAAGGTCTCCACGGGGATTATGGCGGTCTGCGTACCCGGACGGACGATCCCGTCCCAGCGCATGTATCCTGCGTATATCGGGTTGTGGAGTATGTTGCAAACGGCCTGTCTGCTCCAGGCCCCTCCCTTCTTGGAGGGTATGTTGGCGTTGGTGAGGGCGGCGGCGATGTTCTCCATGGTCCTGCCGTCCATGTACATGTCGAATATCCTGCGTACGATGCGGGCCTCGTCCTCCACGACCACGAGCTTCCCGCCGGCGTAGGTGTATCCGTACGGGTCGGGGGACCCCATGGGTCCGCTGGACGTCTCGGCCTTGCGGGTCATGCCGATCTTGACCCTCTCGCCGATCTGCTCGCTCTCCAGCTGCGCCATGCGCTCCACTATGTCCATGACGAACCTCCCCATGGCGGTGGTGGAGTCGAATTTCTCCATCATGGAGTTGAAATCCTTCCCGTTGTCGTTCAGGACCTCCATCATATGGGTGAAATTGACGCTGTTCCTGTGGATCCTGTCCATCTTGAGGACGAGGACCACATCCCACCTGTCCATCTCGGAGAACATGCGCTGGTATTCGGGACGGGCCACCGTACGGCCGGAGTAACCCTCGTCGCGGTAGATGTCGACGACCTCCCAACCGCGGACCGCACTGTACGCCTTCAGACGCTTTTCCTGCGCATCGAGGGAGAAACCGTCCCGCGCCTGGTCCTCGGTGGAGACCCTGGTATATATCGCTACGCGTAGCTGTTCCGAATGCATCCTATCCCATGGACATCATGGGGATTTTAGATTATAAATCTAATGGAAATGGGCGGGATCCCGCGGAAAACGTATGGAAAACGCTGGAAAGGAAGGCTCCTCCGGTCTGGATGCGGGCATTTAGACATTTAAAAATAAATCTATATTTACTATATATTTCAATATATAATATTTCGACATAATATATATCCATAACGCCTCTGACTTCTGTCCGAGGTGAAAATCTTGGACGATAAAACAATGAAGATCGCAGCAGTTGCGGCCATTGCAATCATCGCCATCGCCGGCGTAGCCGTGTTCATGATGAACAGCGACGACGGTAAAGACGATGCGAAGTTTGAAATAATGAATGTCGAAGGCGTAGACGCCACCGTTGACAACGTGGTCAACGGTTCGTACACCCTCCAGAGAGGACTTATCCTCGCCACCAAAGGAACCGCTTCCGGAGCGGTCGCCGACCTTATCTCCTACGTGCTCAGCGCAGAGGGGCAGGCGATCGTGGAAGACAACGACTACATCGCCGTCGACAGTTCCGCCCCCGCCTACAAGTCGACCATCGACGACAAGACCTCCTACAGCATCACCATCCAGGGATCGACCACCGTCAACCCCATCATGATGGCCGTCGAGGAGGAATACGAGAAGATCCACCCCAACGTCAGGATCAGTATCACCGCGAACGGATCCGGTACCGGAGCCGCCGCGGCCATCGACGGGACCGCCGACATCGGAATGCTCTCCCGCGACCTGAAGACCTCCGAGACCGACGCAGGCCTCGTCCCCACCGTCATCGGTAAGGACGGTATCGCCATCATCGTCAACAAGTCCGTGACCGGTATCGACAACCTGACCCTCGCCCAGATCGCCAAGATCTACGACGGGACCTACACCAACTGGAACCAGCTCGGCGGAGTCGACCACGCCATCGACGTATGCGGAAGGGAGTCCTCCTCCGGAACCCGCGGTGCTTTCGAGGAGCTCCTCTCCGGAAAGGTCGCAGGCTTCTCCAGCAGCAGCGTGACCGACAAGATGGTCGAGTTCGCCAGCAACAACGCCCTTCTGACGCACATCGAGACCACCGACTACTCCATCGGATACGTCAGTCTCGGTATCGCTCTCGAGGCCCTCTGAAAGTGAGGTGCGCCCGGATGTCCGACTGCGTGAACGTACTGAAGAAGACCCGGCCCGTGGACTCCGACAGAGTCTGCAGGACCGTCCTGGCCGCCGTCGCCTCATTGGCGGCCGTCACGGTCGTGGCGATGATCATCTTCATCGCCGGGCAGGGATTCGATGCCCTCAGCGAAGTGGGCATCTGGGAATTCCTCACGGGGAGCGTGTGGAGGCCCTACATCGGCTCGTACGGTGCGGCCTCCCTGATCGCCGGCACCCTGATGGTGACGGCGGGCGCCATGATGGTCGCCTGCCCCATCGGCATCGGTGCCGCGATCTACCTCTCGGAGATCGCCTCACCCAAGACCAGAAAGAAGGTAAAACCCATCATCGAGGTCATGGCCGGCATACCGTCCGTGGTATACGGTCTCCTCGGAATCATGATACTCGTGCCGATGATGCACGGTCTCTTCCCCGACCAGACCGTATCCGGACTCTCGTGGCTCACGGGATCCGTCCTGCTGGGGATCATGGCCCTGCCCACGGTCATATCCGTCTCCGACGACGCCCTGCAGACGGTGCCGTCCTCCTACAGGGAGGCCTCGCTCGCCATCGGCGCCACCAAGTGGGAGACCATAATGAAGGTCATAGTCCCTGCGGCGGCCTCCGGTATATCCGCCGCCGTCATCCTGGGGATAGGAAGGGCCATCGGAGAGACGATGGCCGTCATGATGGTCACCGGGAACACCGCCATCTTCCCGGATCCGATATGGAACGTCTTCTCGACGCTCAGGACCATCACCGCGACCCTGGCATTGGAGATGCCCGAGGTCGTCATGGGGAGCACGTCCTACTCGGCGCTGTTCCTCCTCGCACTCATACTGATGATAATGATACTTGCGATCAACCTCTCCGTCAGGGCCGTGATGAACAGGTCCGCCAGGAAGTTCTCCGGGGACGAGAAGGTCGGACGCCTGACCCTGGCCATCGAGAACATGGACCAGACCAAGATCCGCATGTTCAAGGACCTCCTCCTGACCGCCGCCGTCGCCGCCGCGGTGTTCTGCGGGGCATCCCTGTTCACCGGTACGCTGCAGTCCATGGCCGCGGCCGTCGGGACCGTCGTCGTGTGGAAGGCCCTCGCCACCGCCGGAAGGAGGAAGGTCGACAGGAACCAGAGGCAGAAGCTGGCCTGCGGGTCCCTCTCCCTGGTCACCTTCGCCATCGTGGCCATCCTGATACTGGTGACAGTGTACATCGCGGTCAAGGCCGTGCCCGCACTCAGCCTCGACTTCCTCCTGGACGACCCCTCCAGGGCCGGAAGGTCGGGAGGGATCTTCCCAGCCATCGTGGGTACCCTCGAGCTCATAGCCGGGACCGCGCTGATAGCCGTCCCCCTCGGAGTGCTCACAGGGGTCTACCTGACCGAGTACGGAGGGAACGGCAGGGTCACGAGGGTCGTGACCGCCGCCGTCGACGTCCTCAACGGGACCCCCTCCGTCATCTTCGGACTGTTCGGCATGGTGGTCATCGTGGTCTACCTCGGGATGGGGTACAGCCTCATAGCCGGATGCGTCACCCTGGCGCTCATGACCATGCCGGTGATCATAAGGACCACCCAGGAGGCCGTCAGGGCCGTCCCCGACGACCTGAGGGAGGCCTCCCGCGCCATCGGCGCCACCAAGATGCAGACTACCTTCAGGGTAGTCCTTCCGACCGCGGTCAACGGGATCGTGACCGGTGCCATCCTCAGCCTCGCCCGTGCGGCGGGGGAGACGGCCCCCATCATGTTCACCGCCGTGGTCGTCCAGGCGAAGGTAGCGGACTACGCCCTGACCGAACCGGTCATGGCCCTCCCTTACCACCTTTACTACCTGGCCACCGAGGGGCGCGCGGACCCCTCGATGATGTACGCCACCGCACTGGTCCTCCTGGCCATAGTGCTGGCGATGTTCCTCCTCGCGTCGTACGTGAGGGCCCGCGGAGAGAAGAGGATGAGACAATGAGAGACACGGTAATGGACATAGAGAACGTGGACGTCTGGTACGGCGACAAGCACGCCGTGCTGGGCGTCAACATGCCTGTGGAGGAACACGGGGTGACGGCCCTCATCGGGGCCTCCGGATGCGGGAAGTCCACCCTCCTCCGCAGCATGAACAGGATGAACGACCTCATCGACGGGTGCAGGGTGGAGGGCAGCATAACCTTCCGCGGAAACGACATCTACGCCGAGGGGACCGACGTCAACGAGGTGAGGACGAGGATCGGGATGATCTTCCAGCGCCCCAACCCCTACCCCATGAGCATCAGGGACAACATCACCTACGGCCCGAGGATCCACGGCATCACCAAGGCGTCCGAGCTCGACGAGATCGTCGAGAGGACCCTGAGGCAGGCCGCCCTGTGGGACGAGGTCAAGGACAGGCTCAAGAGGTCCGCCCTCGGACTCTCCGGAGGACAGCAGCAGAGGCTCTGCATCGCCAGGGCCCTGGCCGTCAACCCCGACGTCATCCTCATGGACGAGCCCACCTCCGCCCTCGACCCCATCGCCACGGCGAAGATCGAGGACCTGGTAAGGGATCTGAAGAAGGACTACACCGTCGTCATCGTGACCCACAACATGCAGCAGGCCAAGAGGATCAGCGACTATACCGGCTTCATGCAGCTGGGGGAGATGATGGAGTTCGGGGAGACGAAGCGGATCTTCGAGGACCCGCATAACGAGACCACCTCGAAATACATCCAAGGGATATTCGGATGATATATAGAGAACTGGGGAAAATATGATAAATATATATTCTGATAACCCCAGTATGGATATCAGAAGGGTACAGGTCACCGGAGGGTCGTCTTTCATGATCACCCTGCCCAAGGAGTGGGCGGAATCGGTCGGTCTGAAGAAGAACGACCCGGTCATGGTGGTGCCGCAGCCGGGAGGGGGCCTCCTCCTCTCGGTGGGCGGTGTACAGGCCCCCTCCGAGGGCGACGACACGGAGATCGACGCGGACAGGGTGCCGGACTCCGTGGCCCTCTACAGACAGCTGATCGGAGCGTACATAGCCGGATTCCGCACCATAACGGTGCATTCGGCCTTCCCCCTGAGGGGATCCATGCTGGAATCCGTCTCCCGCTTCACCCAGACCTCCATCGGCATGGAGATAGTGGAGGAGGACGAGAACCGCATCGTCATGAAGGACCTGATGGACATCACCGAGGTGGTCCCGCAGAAGAACATACGCCGGGAGCACCTGTTGGTCAAGCGCATGGTTTCGGACGTCTTCCAGGCGGCCTCCGACATGGACACCGAGAGGCTGGAGGGGATGGCCGACAGAGACACGGAGGTGGACCGCATCCACTGGATGGTCCAGAGGCAGTCCCGCATACTCCTGAAGGACATCGGTCTCAGCGCAGGCATGGGGGTGGACCTCCGCACCGTCACCGGATGTGTGTCCGTGAGCAAGACCTTGGAGAGGATCGGGGACCACGCCGTCCTCATGGCAATCCACACCAAGGACCTGATAAAGGCCAGAGGGAAGGACCTCTGCGCGGACATCGGATCCATGGGTGACGGCATCGTGAAGCTGATGGACTCCTGCGTGCAGGCTTGGATGAACACCGACCGCGACGGGTCGGAGGAGTGCATCCGCATGGCGGAGGCGCAGACCAAGGCGATAGTGTCCGCCTTCGGCAGGATGGAGATGACGGACGAGAGCCTGCCCGTGGACGTGATGGCGGGGAGCTCGAGGAGACTGGCGGAGTACTGCGCAGATATAGCGGAGATGGCGTTGGACTCGGCGATGGAGAGGGCGTGACAATTGAAAATACATGTCATGCTTCAGCGGACAGGTCTCTAACAATCATGGTGTGCCATTACTCTAGAATTCTATTAAATGTAAGATTTATGCACATCATCAAATCCTGTATTTTGATTTTTCAACCTAATTTCCCGCCCTAAGTATCACTAGGTCTGACGACGATAACTACACGCGAGCAATCGCGCGATCATTCGTCCGCGGAGGAATCGATCTCGGGTTCATCTGCCGGTTCCGGCAGGTCTGCGGCAAAATCGCTCCCGATTCCGAATGCCCTCATGACCGTCTTCTGAAGTTTGGTGGGTTCGGTGGTGAAGGGTCTCCTTCTCCCGGGGATGAAGGTGCATCTCAGGAGCTTCAGCTCATCGATTATCTCCTGTACGCTGCGGTGTTTCAGTTCATCATCGGAATACACCACGCGGTTCATCTCCATCTTTATCGCCAGTGCGATGAAGACCTTCCCGTCCATCCTGCCTTCCGTGTGTACTCCCAGCCTGCGGAGGTCCTCGTCGTTCTTCAGGTCGTCGAAACCCGATTCCGCAGTCTCCTTGGACCTGTAGACCTCGAGACACTTCACGGGATCTTTCTCGCAGTTCGATATCAGCACCAGGAATCCCGCGTCCTTCTCCCTGTACTCCGAGATGGCTTTCTCGTTCGAGATCACCTTACGTCCGCGTTTGGGGGTCTCCTTCACGGTGAAATAGGTCTCCGAGAACGGACGGTCCTTCTCGGGGACCGCTTCTCCCTTCTCGAGCACACCCCTGCACTTCAAGAGACGTTCCATGAACCTCTCGATGTCGTTCTGCTTCTTCGTCTCGTCGAAATACACGTGGGTGTAGCATCTGTGGCCGTTCCAGTCCTTCAGCGAGGATATGAGGAACACCTTGCTGCCCATCACCTGCCTGTAGTTCTTGAACTGCACAATGGAGTCTTTCGCTTCGGAGACGGCCTCCGAAGCGAATTTCAGACTGTTCAGGAGGGAGATGGTGAAATTCATGCCCTCCATATACAGCATATCGATGTTGCCCTCGGTGCAGAACCCCTTGTCCATGGCGATCCTGAACCCCTTGAAACCCAGGGAGTTCACCGTTCCCACGAACCTCTTGAGCGAGGAGCGGTCGTTGATGTTCCCCGAAAGGATGGAATAGAACAGAGGGCGGAAGGTCTTGGAACCTATGAGCAGGGCAAGGTTGATCTGCTCCAGGTTCTCGTGGTCGCGGTTGTATCCCGCCCTGACGATTCCGATTTCGTTGCTGTATGAAGAAATGGAAGTGATGTCCAGGGCATAGGTGTCGTTCTCGGCGGAGGTCTTCACCCAGAGGTCGAAGAAACCCATCTGCCTGTCCCTGGTGAGGTATTCGAGCAGTTCGGATATCCTCTGGTCCCCTAGACGCCCCCCGAGGGGCGTCAGGGCACCGGCCGACCATTGTTCGCACCTGCTCAGGGCCGCACCTTCGCTGAGCATATAGTATACACAGGTGAGGATGGTCTCCGCCTTAGCAGGGAACACCCTATGCAAAGCCTGTTTGAGCCCCAGCGATGATGCTATGTGGTCGAAGAGTATGTGCGGGCCGCACACCAGAGTACGGGCGAACGATGCGTCCTTCACGTATTTGCGGTTGGGTACGATCTCGCCGGTCTCCGGAAAGGAGCTCACATCCTCGATGATCATCGACCTCGGAATAGAACGTCTGTATAGGGATATAATCGACGGGATCGAGCGCAAGGGTGGTAGATTATGCATCTACGAGATGGCGAAAGAACTGATGCAGAATAATTAAACGCCAATTACTGCTCAAATTTCACTAAGTAGCACATATGGATTTGATCTCTACAAATATCATTTCAAGGGACCAAATTAACACATTGCCTGCTTTACTTATGTGATTGCCTCCAATAAATGCTAATTTATGGACGATAATATTGGCATATTTCAAACATATATTATCAACTAACTCTTCATCACTAACTCCTCTTTCAGAAGTAACTAATTCAATTACTGATGGGGTCCACAATACAGTCAAAGACGATCCAAACGGGCCTGCATATCTATTAAGTTGTAAAAATATCAAAAATGGGCACCTTAACATTGGAAATTCTGAACGTAAAATAAGCTTAGATACATTTAATAAATTAAGAAAAAGAACCAAACTGGCCAAAGGAGACATACTGCTGACCTCTGTTGGTACAATTGGTGAAACCCATCTTGTAATGAATGACCCAGACAATATTGAATTTCAACGCAGCGTTGCACTCATTAAACCAAATCCATCAATAATAAGTTCAGAATATCTATATTTAGCAATTAATTATTGTAAATCTGACATTATAAATACAGCACATGGTGCAGTTCAACAATGTATCTTTATTAATGATGTGTGTTCAATAGAAGTGCCCCTAGTACATTTTGATGTTATTAATAGATTCACTGAAACAGTTTCACCTTTATTTGAAATAATACATAATAATAATGAATTGTCTAAAAGATTGGAGTCTATGAGGGACATAATATTACCTAAACTTATGACAGGAGAAATCGACGTTTCACAATTGGATTTAGGTGACTAAATAATCATTTAGTTTAACATCCAACCATGTATGAATCATTTTTGAACATGGTAAGAAACTCGCTGACTGAAGGCCTATCCGAGTTGCAGATTGAGTTTGTCATAGGCAAGCTTGCAAGTCTATGTCCTGAGTGGGTAACTGATACGGAAAATAGCAAACATGACTCGGCACAGCTTGTGGAATCCTTCCTGTCTGCCAAGCATCTTGAAGGTTGTTCGGAAAAGACTCTGAATTACTATGGTTCTACAATCAAGCCAATGGTCACCAAACTTGGAAAGAACCTTCATGAAATAACTACAGAAGATCTGCGTAATTACCTGTCTGAGTATCAAATAAGCAGGAATTCAAGCAAGATCACCATAGACAATATCAGACGTATTTTCTCATCATTCTTTTCCTGGTTGGAGGACGAAGGCTACATCCTGAAGAGTCCTGTAAGGAGGATCCACAAAGTCAAATTCGGTAGAACCGTGAAGAATACATTCTCGGATGAAGAGCAGGAGATAATGAGAGACAAATGCAGGAATATCCGTGATCTTGCAATCGTAGATTTCCTGTCCTCAACCGGTGTTAGGGCTGGCGAACTGGTGGGATTGAACAGAACAGATATCGACTTCAACGAAAGAGAATGCGTAGTGTTTGGCAAGGGCGATTCGGAGAGGCAGGTATATTTTGATGCTCGTGCCAAACTCCATCTGCTTAAATACCTAGAAGAGAGAAAAGATGATAATCCAGCATTATTTGTTTCTCTATCCCACCCGCACGAAAGACTATCAATCAACGGTCTGGAATCCATGCTTAAAACACTGGAACTTCGTTCTGGAGTCAAGAACATTCATCCACACAAGTTTAGACGTACAATGGCGACAAGGGCAATTGATAAGGGAATGCCGATAGAACAAGTGCAGAAACTATTGGGGCACATCAGGATAGATACGACCCTGCATTATGCTATGGTTAATCAGGGAAACGTCAAGAACTCGCATAGAAAATTCATTGCTTGAGGGTTTCCCCTCAAGAAAATGATTATTTAGTCGGGTAAGGGAAGATTGGAGACGTCGATTTCTCCGGATATTAGTTTAGGTAATAGGTAATCTCTAAACTCCTGCAGTTTAAGGATTTCACGATGATTGAGTTCGATGATTGCATCAATTGCTGTGGCTAGTTTATCGAATTTTTCCCTATCTTCTTTGGAAGGAATAAGAATCTCTAAATTGTTCACGGATTCTTTGTTGATAGAACCGAAAACAGTTCCATCACCGTTGAAAATATCTAGTTGAGGTTTCAAATAATCCATTAGATAATGGACATACCCAGATAGTCCCTCATTGGACTGTATTGAGGAAAGACCTCTCCCGATACAACACTCGTCCAATGCAAGATTTATGTCACCGACGGGAGCACGTACGCTCATCAAAACAGATCCTTTTGAAGCCATACGCTTCGGTTCAGAGGTATATAATCTGGGAGTAGGGAATATCTCTCCAAACTCTGCACGACCTTGGTAGAAGAGTGTACCGGCACAATCTTCAGATAAACTCTCTCCTGGAGGAGATTGACCCATTGTTATATCTGCAACTTCCGATAGGACTGCTTTTGATAGATCGGCAGTCTCCATAAGACTACTAAATGCGACTCTTGCCTGGTTCGATAAATTAGCATTTAACTTAGTATTCGCCAAGATTTTATCAGAAAACGGATCAAGTGCGGCCACTATCCTTTTCTGAATGACCATTTCAGGAATGTCGACAACCATATCCATTAGATCATCAGGATGTACGCGGTAAACTTTCATTCCTGTAACGAACTGACGCACTTCACGCTGGAACTTCCTACTCTGGAAGTAATAATTCAGATATGCTGGGAGGACAGATTCACGATTAGTTATGTGTACAACCGTTGTTTCCATGCCGGTAACGAATGGGCGATCTGCAGGATTGATAATCAAAGTGCAATGTCCGAGATCATCTACAGTCTCTGATGTAAATGTGAATACAATATCTCCGTCATGAAGATATTGTTCGGTTTTAATCTTTGAATCGGCATCTATCTTGATAATCTGATCATATTTTTCTTCAAGATCGAGTCTGAAACCGTACAATTTGTAAAGGTCCCCGTAGTGGAGATAGGGTATTTCCTTATCCACGCTGGTGTCATCGCGTGGCACCTGGTACCCCTTGGCCCAGGTGCACACATCACCTATTCTGATGATTGACATGTTAACCTCAGATTTCGAAACCAAGGGCTTTCAAGTTCTTCTTAATCTCTTCTTCAAGCCTGTGGGATTCCTTGAAAAGCTCTCCGAGTTCGGAGGTGAGCCTCTTCATCTTCTCTTCATAAGGCTCTGAATCCTCTTCCTCGGGTGCAAGACCGACATACCTTCCGGGAGTCAGCATGTAATCAGACTCTGCGACTTCGGAGATCGGAACGGACTTGCAGAATCCCTGCACATCCTCGTAACCCTTTCCGGCAAGCCAGTTGTGGTAGGTGGATGCGATCTTTTCGATCTCGTCATCATCGATGGTCTTGTGGGTTCTGTCATAAAGCCTTCCCATCTTCCTGCAGTCGATGAACAGCACCTTGTCCTTGGTGTCATCCTCTCTTCTGATCTTGGATTTGGAGCAGAACCAGAGACAGACAGGGATTCCGGTTGAATAGAACAGTTTCTCGGGAAGTGCGACGATACAGTCTACGACCTGTCTGTCGACGAGGTTCTTCCTGATTTCCCCATCACCGTTGGTGTTGGAGGTCAATGAACCGTTTGCAAGAACGTTGAGAGTGGTGAGGGTGTATTCCTGTCCGTAGATTGAGACATCGGCCTTGTTTCCGTGATGTGCCTGTACAAGCTTCATGGACTGGACGAACATTCCTCCGGAACCGCAGCAGGGATCGAAGATCCTTCCTTTGAGGGGCTGGATCATCTCGGTGATGATCTTGACGATGGGCTTGGGCGTGTAAAACTCTCCCTTTCCCTCTTTGGAGGAGAATTTGGAGAGGAAGTACTCGTAGACGCGTCCGATGACATCTTCCTCCTCATCCTTGGAAAGGTCGACACCATTCATGATGTCGATGAGGGATGCAAGTTTGGATACATCGAGATCAACAGTGACATAGAAGTTGGAAGGCAGTGCACCCTTGAGAGTCTCGTTGTTCTTCTCGATTATCTCCATAGCATTATCAAGCTGCAACTTGAGATCGGACTGCTTGGCCGCTTCTGTAGCGAGATAACTCCATCTCGCTTTTTCAGGGAGGTAGAACACGTTCTTCATCGTGTATGCGAAGGACTGTTCGACCATCTTCTCCTTTCCTTCGGCGATGAGTTCCTGCTTCCTTCTTTCGAACCTGTCGGAAACGAACTTGAGGAAAACGAGGCCGAGAACGACCTGCTTGTAAACAGGATATTCGACGGAACCCCTCATCTCATCTGCTGCATCCCATAATGCCTCTTCCATGGAGACCTGTTTGGTATCCTTCTTCTTTGCTGCCCTTGCCATAAAAATCACCTTGTCATTCTTTTGAGTATATTTAGTCGCTAGGATGTTATATTTTAACAATCGTTTCAATATCCGGTCTTTCCGATGAGGTACGGACCTGCTGTTTTCACTTTATCTCCGTCTGTCCAGCGCAGGGAATATTTGCAGACTATGCCATCTGGCACATCTCCCATATCGACACACCTACTGTCTGCGGGCATCCTCACCCTGCGAATGGAGAAATCCTCTCCGGAGACAACAGCATACAGTTCGACCTCCACATTACGGAGCTGCTCGTAGGGAACATCCACCAGGGTATTGACAAGCTTGAGTGGTAACTCACATACTCCTTCACACCCACGTTTGAGTAGGTGCTTGAGAGTTTTCACAATTTGAACCTTCCATCATCACAATTATGAGGACATGAACCAATCGATCACGTTCACAACCTCGATCCCATCCTCCGAACCGAGCCCGTAATCATCCAGTGTCATCACAGTCTTAGGATAGTTGTCCCTGATGGATCTCAAAGAATACAACTCCCTCTCATGGGTACTCTCTGCAAGCATCGTCTGACATACCTGATAATATTCCGTCCTCCCATCCTTGGAGGCGGTGAAATCCACTTCTCTGTCCTTAATGGATCCGATGCGCACGGTATATCCGCGACGGACCAACTCCAGATAGACCAGGTTCTCCAACGGCCTGCTTATGTCCGCCATCCCGGACCCCTTCAGCGCCACGTTCCTTATCCCCAGATCGGAAGCGTAGAACTTGCCGTTGGTCTTCAGTATCTTCTTCCCAACGATGTCGTACCTCTCCGCATCGTAGAACAGGAATGCCTCGGAAAGCATCGAGACGTACTTGGAAACCTTCGCATTCCCTATCTTCAGCGTGTCGGCGATGGAATCGATGTTCGTGATGTTACCAATATTCGAATAGAGGAATCTGGCAATGGCTTCCAATGTACGCGCGTCCCCCCGCTCCAACCGTCTGAGGATATCCTTGACGAGGACGGTGTTGTAGATCCCCATCAGCTGTGCGTCGCAGAACTCCTTCCCCCTGGATGGATCCACCTCCGGAAGGGCACCGAACCTCAGGTACTCGTTGAACCTCTGTCTACGGTCCCCGGGATGGAGCTCCATATACTCACAAAAGGACAGCGGGGTCAGTGATATCTCCACATACCTTCCGGATATGTGGGTGGCCAATTCGGATGAGAGCATGTGGGAGTTGGATCCGGTGATATGGATATCGCACCTTTTCGTGACTATCAGTGCGGATATGGCCCTCTCCCATCCGATGACGTTCTGGACTTCGTCGATGAACACGTATTTGATCCCAGAATCGCCGATCCTGCCGACGATCGCATCCAACAGTTGTTCAGGGGTTTCCAAATCCATGTATTCCTTGGATTCCAGGTTGATGGATATGATATCCTCATCGGGGACACCGGAGGTCCTGAGCTCATCGGCGTACATCTCCATGAGGGTGGATTTGCCACAGCGCCTCATCCCCGTGACGACCTTCACGACATCCGTCAGGCCACGGCCGTTGCGCAGCATCTCCATCGGTCTCTTACGTACGATCCTCTGGTCCATGGATACCATAACATGGAATCCATGTAAATATTTTCTGTTAACATAAAAATTCTATAATAATTGATAAATATTTTTTGTTAACAAAAAATCTGTACACACATCTGCAGGAGACATTCATTGTCTGACCAGCCTGAATGCAGATCTGTTCGTCTCCGACCCGCATTTCGAGGCGCGGTTACCCTATCACTTCCGTCTTCCCGCAGACCCGCATGATCGGAAGAGGATCCAGGATACGGACCTTGCGGGGGTTCCGCACGGATCAGTAATTGAACCTTCCGAAATAACCCTCGATGAACGCCCTCAGATCCTTCTTCATGTTGGACTTGTACTTCGAGTTCTCCTTCAGGGACGTGGTGGCCATCCTCCTCACCTGCCAGTTGACGGCGTCGATGACCATTCCGCGCACCTCCGGAGGCAGTTCCGTCTCCGCACACAGTTTGTTGAGGGCGTCCTTCTTCGCCTGGGTCATGCGGCGGGTCTTCGAGTTGACCAGAGTACCCAGCACCACGAAGGGTTTGATGGCGTCGTTGTACATGGACTTGGCCGCGAAGAGAGTCTTCCCCTCGCCGTCCTTCAGGGCCGCACGGCAATCGTAGTAACGGTCCTGCACGGAGCGGCACTTGTTGTACATGTCCTCCGTATCCTTCGCATACTCTATGGCCACTCCCTGCAGCGATATGACGGCGAAGAAATTGGTCATATCCGCGTTGAATTTACCGGTCAGAGGGGTCTCCATGGCGGAATCCACCGTCCTCCCGGCCAGGTCGAACCCTTTCCTCCTGAACGCCTCGCAGACGTCCACGTATCCGTCCTGCACCTCGGGCTGCAGGAGCATGAGGTCCCCCGTGACGTTCGATGCTATGAGTCCGGGGATCTTCTCCCTCCAGACGGCCAGGTCCTTGGACGATGCGGCCCCGACGGCCGAGGCCCATGCGGAGAACGCCTCCGCATATTCCTTCCTGCCTATGAGGTCCTCTCCGGAGGACAGCAGGGCGCAGGCCTCCTCGGCAGACGGCTTCTCGGACAGGTCCGCCCTGATCAGCATGCGTCCGCATCCGGGACAGTAGCAGCGCACGAGAGCGCTATCGAAATCGACGTCCTTTCCGCACTTAGGACACACGGTCTGGGTACTTGCCATGCTGGCACATGGCGTGCGTGGGATATAACCGTTTTCGAAACATCAGTAGAAAAGGAACCCGGGGACGGATGGAGACATCCCCGGGAGGGAAGGGGCCTTACGCCCCTGGAAGGGTTTGGATCACATCATTCCGGGGGGCATTCCTCCGGGTGCTCCTCCCTGGGGAGGCGCCGGGGGTGCCCTGCGGGCGGCGATGACGTCGTCGATCCTGAGGATCATGTTGGCGACCTCGGTGGCGGAGTTGACCGCCTGGGTCTTGACCCTGAGGGGCTCGATGACGTTCTTGTCGAGCATGTTGACGGGCTCTCCGGAGTCGAGGTCGATACCGAAGTACTTGCCGTCCTTGTTGTTCTCGTGAGCGGACTTCATCTTGATGATGACATCGATCTGGTCGAGTCCGGCGTTCTCGGCGAGGGTCCAGGGGATGACCTCCATGGCCTTGGCGAACTTCTCGATGGCGAGCTGCTCCCTTCCGCCGACGGATGCGGCGAACTTGGCGAGCCTGATGCCGAGCTCGATCTCGGGTGCTCCGGCACCGGCGACGACCTTTCCGTCCTCGAGGGTGATACCGACGGTGCGTACGGCGTCGTTGATGGCCCTCTCGACCTCCTCGATGACGTGCTCGGTACCGCCGCGGATGAAGATGGTGACCGCCTTGGGGTTCTTGCAGCCGGTGATGAAGGCCATGCCGTCCTCTCCGACGCGCTTCTCCTCGACGCATCCGGCGGTTCCGAGGTCCTTCTCGGTCAGCTCGTTGACCTCGCCGCAGATGGTGGCGCCGGTGGCCTTGGCGATGGACTCGATGTCGGACTCCTTGAGCCTCCTGTATCCCATGATGCCCGCCTTGGTCAGGTAGTGCTGCACGAGCTCGTCGATAGCCTTAGAGGTGAAGACGACGGTGGCTCCGGTCTCCTTGATGTGGTCGACCATCCTCTTCATGCCGGCCTCCTCCTCTGCGAGGAAGTCGTTCATGCGGGAGGGGTCGGTGATCTGGATCTGGGCGTCGATCTCGGTCTTCTTGACCTCGAGGCCGCAGTTGAAGACGGCGATCTTGGCGTCCTTGGAGATCTTGGGCATCCTGGAGTGCACGAGCTCCTTGTCGATGACGACTCCCTGCACGAGGTAGGTATCGGCGATGACGCCTCCGACCTTCTTGGTGATGCGGATGTTCTTGGTGTCGACCCTTCCGTCCTCGTCGGCGACGAACTTCGCCGCTTTGACGATGATGTCGGACAGGTGGCTCAGATCGCTGTCGTCCCCGACGTCCTTTCCGGTGAGGGAGGTGTCGGACACGGTCTTGAGCATCTTGTCGTTCTTGGCGTCGACCGCGATCTCGTTGAGGATCTTGACGGCCTCGGCTGCCGCCATGTTGTATCCGTTGGTGATGACGGTGGGGTGGACGTTGGCGTTGATGAGGTCCTCGGACTGCTTGAGGAGCTCTCCTGCGAGGACGACGGAGGTGGTGGTCCCGTCTCCGCACTCGGTGTCCTGGGTCTTGGCGACCTCGACGACCATCTTGGCGGCGGGGTGCTGGACGTCCAGCTCCTTGAGGATGGTGACACCGTCGTTGGTGATGACGACGTCGCCGATGGAGTTGACCATCATTTTGTCCATTCCTTTGGGTCCGAGAGTGGACCTTACGGAGTCCGCTACGGCTTTCGCGGCGTCGATGTTGCTGAACTGCGCCTCTTTGTCCTTGCTCCTCTGGGTCCCCTCTTTGAGAACGATGATAGGCTGGTTGCTGTTTCCGTACATAGGATATATCACCTATTTTACGAGGTATAGTTATTATGCGCTTCTATAAAAACATATCTGTGTAACCACAGGTTTACAACCGACACGGGGAGTGACGTCTGGCCTCCTCTCGGAAGGCGTCCTCTACGGTCAGACCTCTGGATGCCAGCATGGTTCTTATATTTTCCAGTGCCGCGTCCGAACCCCGGACATGCATCCGGTCCGTCCTCTTGGACAGTTCCGGACGGGGGTTGAGACGGTCCAGGACCGCCCTCCTCACCCCTGTGGAGGCGATCGCGTCGCAGAATTCGTCCTCATGACCCTCCAGATGGTCCATGACGGGCCCTATGAGGGCATAGGCGTCCACGCCGGCGGCGGAAAGCTCCCTCAGGGCGCGCAGGCGCGCCTCCGGGAGCGGCGCCCCGGGCTCCAGCATCTTGGACCTCCTCTCGTCGAGACCGGTGACCGTCACCCCCACCTCCCCTTCCATGGACGACAGGAGGTCGAGGTCCCTCAGAACCAGGTCGGATTTGGTATGGATGTGTACCCTGTACCCCCTCGCCTTCAGGATCTCCAGGCACCTGCGGGTGAGCATGAAGCGGGCCTCGGCCCCCTGGTAGGGGTCGGTGACGGTGCCGATCCCGATGGTGCCGGTTAGTCCGGGGAGCTCCTGTACCAGACGGTCGGCTATGTTCACCTTGACCCTGACCACACGCCAACCTCCCCATTGGACATGGGTGACCTCGGGGGCGTAGCAATATATGCAGCCGTGCTCGCAGCCTCCGTATGGGTTGAGGGCGTACTGTATCCCCGGGAGACCGGAGGGGGAGAGGGCGCGCCTGCATGCGACCGTTGTATAGAGGCCGTCCCACTCCTCCCTGTTGGGGTACTCGATGAGCTTCGAGTCGCGTTCCATCCCGAACCAGTCCCTGATGTCCGTCCCTCCGTATCCGGGTGTAATCGGTCCTCGATATAAATTGAGCATCACGGGAAGGCGGTAAATCCCCGTCCCTATGACACCATGTAATCACTATCGCGATAGAATGGACTCATGCCGGCCGCACCTGTGCGGCGGCGGTGCGATGGGATATACATCCCCATACGGGGACGTCCCGGTGTCGGACATCGCCGTCGGACGATGCACCTCCGCGGCGGATGCCGCGGAGGGATCGTCATGAAAAACGTATTCACGGAAGGACTATCGTCCCGACGACCCTGAGCTTGCCGCCCTCGAGGTACATCACGACGCCTTCGTCCCCCGGTTTGTGGATGATCTGTCCGTCGAATGACATCTCCACGTCGGCATCCTTGCCGGACGCCTTCTCGATGCGGGCCGGGACCATCTGCATCCAATGGCCCACATGGACCATCATGCCGTCCTTCAGCTCGCCGCGGTAGTACTTGTTGTAGGTGACCTTCCCCGTGACCTTCTGGGTCATCTTGATGGAGGGGTCGGTGGAGCACACGAACCCTCTGTCGAGCTCGTCGCTCTCGATGCCTTTGAGGGCGAGACCCACATGGTCCCCCTTGACCCCGTCCTGGGCGTCGATGTCGTGCTTCTGGATGGAACGGAGGACGACCTCCTTCTTCACGGGCCAAACGGTCATCTTGTCGTGGACCTTGAAGTAGCCGTCCGCCACGGACCCGAGGACGACGGTCCCCACGCCCTTGACGTTGAAGTGGCTGTCCACCGGGCAGGACCCGCACGTCCCGTCCCCGGCCGTCCTCTTCTCCGCCTTCGCCATGTCTATGAGGGCGATCCTCATGGCCGTGGGGTCCTCCTCCACGAACTCGTAGCCCTCCAGGCAGGTCCCTGCGATGAGGGGTTTCAGCTGCTCCGGCTGGATGTAGTTCCTGAGGACGATCCACCCCTTGGACCTCTTCTGCGAGTCGACCATGACGATGGTCTCCCCCAGGAAGGAGTCGATCTTATCGACCGTGAGGATGACGAACTCCGACATCTCGGTGGCGTAGAACAGGGACGACAGCTTGTCCGGGTATTTCGACGGCTCTATGAGCGTTATGGAGTCGGAACCCTCCTTGACCTCGTAGAAGGTCATGTCCGACACGGTCCCTTTCTTGCCGATATCCGCGGCGAGGCCGGGCGCCCCTACCGCTGCGACGTTGAGGTTCCCCATTCAGATCTCCGATCCCTTGATGAGCTCGAGGCCCGCCTTCTTCAGGACGTCCACCGCCTTGGCGGGGTCGTCCACCCTCATCAGGAGGCCTTCGACGTCCTTGCCGGTGAAGGCGTATCCGTACTCGATGTTGACACCGGCCTCCCCGAGGGCGGCCGCGGGTCTGTAGAGGGACCCGGGGACGTCGGAGATCTTGACCCCGACGAGCTCGGTCTTCTTCACGATGACACCCTTGGCGGTCAGCCTCTCGGCGGCCGCGTCGGGGTCGTCCACGATGGCCCTCAGTATGCCGAACTCGGTGGATTCGGCCAGGTTGCAGGCCTTCATGTTGACCTTGCAGTCCTCCAGCGTCTTGGCCACGGCGGCCAGCCTGCCGGGTTCGTTGTTAACGAAGATAGAAAGCTGTGTTATTATGCACTCGTCCATTCAAAACACCCTCTTGTCGATTACCCTCTTGGCCTTCCCGTCGAACCTGGGGAGCTCCCCGGGGGCCTTCAGTTCCACTTCCACAGCGACGTTGAGATATTTCTTCAGTTCGCTCTCTATGTGGGCGCGCAGGGCCACCATGTCCTCGACCTTGTCGCTGAACGCCTCGGGCCTGATCTCGACCTGGAGCTGCATCCTGTCGAGGTCCCCTTCCCTGGTCACGTAGATCATGTACTGCTCCCCGACCTGCGGGATCCTCATCAGGGTGTACTCGATCTGCGACGGGAAAACGTTGATACCCCTGATGATGAGCATATCGTCGGCCCTGCCGGTGATCCTCCCGATCCTCGGCGAGGTCCTGCCGCACTCGCAGGGCTCGACGTCGAGGTGGGTGATGTCCTTCATCTTGTAACGGATCATGGGCATGGCCTCCTTCTGCAGCATGGTCACGACCATCTCGCCCTCGTTCCCGGGCTCCAGGGGCTCCCCGGTCTCGCGGTCGAGGATCTCGACAAGCATCAGGTCGCCGCAGATGTGGGCGCCCTTCTGGGCCTCGCACTCGCTGAACATGGGTCCCGCCTGCTCGGAGGTCCCGTAGATGTCGTAGCATTTGATACCCATCTCGTTCTGGAGCCTGGTCCTCATGGACTCGGACCAGGGTTCGGCACCGAGGATGGCCTTCTTGAGCTTCATGTCCCTCTTCCAGTCGATGCCCATCTCCCTGGCGGTGGTGCAGAGGTGGGTCAGATAGGAGGGGGTGCAGGCGATTACGGTGACGCCGAGGTCCTGCATCATCTCCAGCTGTCTCTGCGTGTTCCCGGTGGAGGCGGGGAGGACTGTCGCACCGACCTTCTCGGCCCCGTAGTGGGCCCCGAGGCCTCCGGTGAAGAGTCCGTACCCGTAGGACACCTGCATTATGTCGCCGGGCCCGATGCCGGCGGAGGTGAAGGACCTGGCGAGGGCCTCGGTCCAATAGTCGAGGTCGTGGCGGGTGTACGCCACGAGGGTCGGCTTCCCGGAGGTGCCGGAGGACACATGGTACCTGACGATCTCGTTCTTGGGGGCGGTGAACATCTTGTCGGGATAGTTGTCGCGGAGGTCCTGCTTGTACATGAAGGGCAGTTTCCTGATATCGTCCAGACAGTTGATGTCGAGGGGGGATACGTTGGCCTCCCTCATCCTGTCGTGGTAGAACTTGTTGAAGCTGTAGAGGTTGTTAACAAGTTGTTTCAGTTCGTGGTATTGGAGCTGCTTGAGCTCCTCGTATGGCATTGTCTCGATCCTAGGGTTCCAGAACATGATCAGTTCCCCGTACTGGCATTCGCAATGCTTTCATATTATTATAATTGATTCGGACGGACATGGATCCCGATACCCAGAAGGAAGCCTGGGACAGACTCTACTCCTCCCAGGGCAGACCGTGGAGGGGCGTGGCAGACATATCATGGACCGGCATAGGTCCGGGGACTAGGGTCCTGGACCTGGGATGCGGCAACGGGAAGACCTCCGAGGCCCTTCTGGAGAGGGGATGCGAGGTCACCGGGGCGGACTTCTCCGAGGCGGCCGTGGAGTCCTGCATCAGACTGCTGGGACATCGCGCGGAGTTCGTGACCGCCGACTGCCGGGACCTTCCGTTCCCCGACGGCTCGTTCGACGCCGTCGTGGCCGTGCACGTGTTCGAGCACGTGCCGGCGGAGGACCTCGGGAAGGCGGTCTCGGAGGCGCTCCGCGTGACCGTCCCCGGAGGGAGGATATGCATCCGCTGCTTCGCGGAGGGGGACATGCGCTCCGGCGGGAGGAAGGAGGACGTCAGGAACGGGATCCTCTACAGATACTTCTCGGAGGACGACATAAGGGGGATGTTCCGCGGGGAGGACGTGATGTCGGTGGAGCACGTGGACGAGCCCACCCGCTTCGGGACCGTCCGCAGACGCTTGGAGTGCGTCATCGGAAAAGCATCCTTTTAATAGGGCACGCATATCCTCGGGACGGTGTCACATGAACCTAGACGATTTCGCACCCGAGCCCAAGAGGGCGCCGGTGCCCGTGAAACATCTGTGCATCGCGGCGGTAGCCCTCGGAGCGATATCCGCCGTGGCCATATTCCTGAACAGCTGGGCGGCCGTCGTTTTCGGAGCCATCGGACTCTTCCTGGGCGGATTCTCCATGAGCCGTGCCATGAAGCGCGTGCAGATCGGCGAGATCAAGATGCCGTTCGTCTACATAGCGGCGCTCGGGCTCCTCCTGTCCGTGATCGGGTTCATCCTCGGCTACGCCGACGTGATAAGTGGTCTCTGATATGGCATTGTACAGAGGGAAATACCAGCTCGAGGGACTCGCGAAGATATCCCCGGAGATGGAGAAGGACCTGGACCTGGCATACGACATATGCATGTCCTACCGCGGGATGTTCCCCTGCGAGATGTGCGGGAAATGCTGCCATCAGCCCAACATCATAATACGTCCGGAGGAGGTGGACCGCGTGTCCACCGCCGCCGGCGTGGACCTGTACACCTTCATGACCCGGTACGTCTACCAGACGTCGGACGGGAGGATCCTCATAAACAAGAAGGAGGACGGACCCTGCCCGTTCCTGGGGAAGGACAGGAGATGCACCATATGGGAGGACCGTCCGGAGATCTGCGACGACTTCCCCTATCTGGTCTCCATGTTCGTGTCCCGCGTCTATCTGGCACTTACGAATCCGGATGCGGACATACTCGACATGGTCGGCTACATGGATGAGAAGTGGCCGTGCACCAAGGAGATAAGGTCCACCATCGCGGAGAAGGTCGAGGAGGGCCGCAAGGTCCGCGCCGGCCGTCTCAATGATGCCTGATGAAGACCATCACGTAAGGTATATACGATTCCGGGCGGAGGACATGTCCCTCCCCCGGTATGCGTATCTTCTCGCATCCCTTTATCACAGCGGAGATCTCGTCCCCGGCGGAAGGCTCCGTCATTATGTCCTCGAGACCGTGGACGGAGAGCGTAGGCACGCGTATGGAACTGGCATCCTTCTCCGCATCGTAACCGTTCACCGCACGCATCTGGTTCTTGAAGCCTATCGGGTCGGGGGGTTGGATCTCCCTGATAGTACGGCCCTTCCTCTCCGCTTCCTCGAAGAACCCCGAGTTCCTGAGCAGGACGTTGAGGACCTTGGCCACCGTCCCCCCGGAGACGGTACCGTCCGCATACCCGTCCGCCAGATATTCCAGTATGTAGGCCGACCTGGCGGGGCGGTACAGATAACATGCCACGATCGTCAGGGTCCTCACCCTGTCCGGATACCTCGCCGCGAGGTCCAGGGCGATATGGGACCCCATCGACCACCCGAGTATGTTGGACTTGAATATACCCAGATGATCCAACAGGGCGATGACGTCGTCCGCCATGTCCTCTATCCCGAAGGTCCCGGAACAACGTGTCCTTCCCGCTCCGCGGTTGTCCACCGTTATGACGTCGAACCTGTCGGACAGCATGGGCACGGTCTTGTTCCAGAAAGAAACGTCTCCGGCCAACCCGGTTATCAGGACGATAGGCTCGCCCTGTCCGACACGCTCGTAGTACATCTCGATCCCGTTGACCTTAGCAAATGGCACGATACCCTCCATCCTGTTCGTCCGATTTATCACTTAGTATAGGAACAGCTCCACATGTACGACACCGAAGCAGGATGTATAGTCGGACGAGAAGCCGTACGTCTCCGTCCCCCCTCCGGAACCGACCGACACCGAGTCCCCGCCGAAACCGATCGTCATGAGGTAGGCCCCCGGCCTCCCGAACACCCCGTCCAGCAGCCTCCCGAAATACGTCTCCGCCGAACCGTCCCCCGCGGCCACGGAGGCGGCGGTCAGATCCGCGACGGGATGTATGCGTCCGTCCTCTATGTCCATCCCGAACTCCGTACACGTCACCTTGGAACGGAACGCCTCGTCGCAGAAGGACGAAGCATCGTAGTCTGGCACATACCCTTCCTGCGCCGTGCCTCCGGCCAAAACGGCCACGGCGATCCCGATGAGGGCTATGAAGAACATGGCGTCGACGACGCCTGTGAACCCTTTGCGGTTCAGTGCCATACCGTCACCTCGAACACCGTCGGTACCATACGGCCGTCGTCGGACGGCACCGAACGCAGGATGCACGAACTGGACACGTCCCCTTCGGAGGACCCGAACGACCATACGGCGGAAGGCTGTCCTGTCCCGTTGCCACTGCAGGTCAGGACGACCCCGTTCCATCCGTTGCGCGAGATCTGTCCCGCCACCGAGGGTCCCACCCCCTCGTCCGAATACTCCCCGCCGTCCAGTGAGACCGACGATACAGCGTTCCAGTCGAAATCCGGGAAATCCACACGGTCGTCGGCCATGCTGTATGCGAAGAATGCGACGAAGCACGTCAGCACGATGCATACGGACACGGCCGAGACCATGGCCTCCATGAACCCTATGTCCCCTCTCCTATCGCCTATCATGGGGAGGGGGTGGCATCGGAGGCCTTTAAAACCAGCCTATTACATGCAGTCAGTCAGTACCCCTCAGGTACGCCCCGTAGTTTATCCCGCCGCACAGACCGGTGAGGTCGAGCTTCGCCTTCACGTTGTTCCCGGCGAAGGCCTTGGCCACCGCCGCGGCGATCCTCTCGGGACGCTTCCTCACGTCTATGCCCACGGAGTCTATGCCGAAGGACCCCAGCTGCCTGAGGTACGGCAGAAGCATTAGGTCGGTGGAGTTGAGTACATGTGCCAGACCGTGGCAGTCCCTGTAGACCGGGAACCTGTATCCCTTCTCGTCCTCCAGTATGCCGTTCTTCAGACCGGGGTCGCGGGTGCACATGAGCTCCGTCCTGCCGAACACCATGACCTCCAGTCTCCCGGGGTGGTGATGTGCCAGATATTCAATCTCCTGATCCGACAGCTCCGTGGAGAGGGTGGTCTGGTAGAAAGGCATGCTCACACGGGAGTTGAACACGTTCATGTTGTAGCTGGCATATATGCGCTCGTCCCCGCGGGGGATGTACTGTCCGGGGGTGTGTACCATGAAAGGTCTCGAGGTGTCCGGCCTCCAGGACGGGTCGAACCTGGGGGCGATCGTCACGATCTCCTTGCCGGCACCGTCGCATATCTCCTGGGCCTCGGGAAGGGAGTCGCACTCCTCGTAGTATATCCTGTGCGCATAGGGGAGGACCGCCTCGAGGTTCCTGACGGAACCGACGTAGAAGGACATCTCAGGCAGGTCCCTCTTCGGCCTCACGACCTCCTTCAAACGGGAATGGACGGGCCTCCTCTCCGTCTGACCGTCGAACCGGGGAACGTCCCCGACCATGTTCTTTATGATGTCTATACGGGGGTCGTAGGTCCTGTACACGTCGTATGTCCCGTCCGGTATGTCGAAGGGGGAGGCCGTCTTCCCCACGGAGCTGAGCTTGAAGCCGCCCACCTTGACATCCCCGTCGTAGATGCTGATCCCGTCGCGGACGTTGACCTCCTCGTCCAGCTCGGATGTGTCGAACTTCCTCTTCTTGAAAGTGGCCCTGCCGAGGCGGTACCCGCGGTTGTCCGCATACTTCATCTGCACGGGGGAGACCACCCCTCCCAGATATCCGTCGCAGTAGCCTCTGTTGAACACGGTCTTCAGAAGGTCGAGGTCCTCCCCGTACTCCGACGGGTCCGCACCCCTGTTTACCGACGAATACACCTTGGATGCGAGGTAGGCGTACGCCTGGCTCCTCATCCTCCCCTCGATCTTCGCGGAGGTGACCCCTATGGAATCCAGTTTCTTTATCCAGTCCACCCCGTAGAGGTCTGCGCTGCTGAGCCTGAAGGACGTCTCCCCGTCCATGGTGTACTTCTTCCTGCAGGGCTGGGCGCACTGTCCCCTGTTCCCGCTCCTCCCGCCGACGAGGGAGGAGAAGAGGCATCCTCCGGAGAGGCAGTAGCACAGGGCCCCCTGCACGAAGACCTCCGTCTCCACGGGGGAGTCCCTCACGATGTCCTCCAGCTCCTCGAACGTCAGTTCGCGGTTCAGGACCGCACGGGATATCCCGTTCCTCGCACACCATTCTAGCCCCTCGCGGGAGCATATCCCCATCTGGGTCGATGCATGCTTCTTTATATCCACCGAGTGCAGGGACTTCAGGAGACCGAGGTCCTGCACGAGGACCGCGTCCGCACCTATGTCCGCCAGGAAACGGACGAACGAGACGGCGTCGTCCATCTCCGAATCCTTGATGAGGGTGTTCACGGTGACGTAGACCTTCACACCGTTGTCGTGCGCGTAGTTGACGGCGCCCTCGATCTGCTTGTCCGTGAAATTGTTCGAGAAAGCCCTCGCCCCGAAAGACTTGCCTCCCAGATACACGGCGTCGCATCCGCCTTTTACAGAAGCGACCAGCCCCTCGGGGGAACCGGCCGGCGAGAGTATCTCCATACCCTTCTCCACGACTACCTGCTTATAAACGTTTGCCGAGGAGTAAACACTACATGTAACGGTGGGCCATTAAATCCTCCGCCGTTCGTCGTCGGAAGCATGAAGGATATCAGACAGCCGAAGAAGAGTTCGAAGAAGACCGACGGCCCCGCCCCCGGGACGGCATGCATGGACAGGTCCGGGAACCTCGTGGTCAGCTGCAGGGGCTGCGACCAGTTCCCCGATGCGGGGTCCCCCACGTGCATAAGATGCATAACCTCAGCCATATCCACTGGGGGCGTCTCGGACAGGATACAGCTCAAGGCCGGGAAGGACACGGACATATCGGGACAGGCGGCGGAGGTCCTATGCGATCTGGCACAGTTGAGGAGGGCCACCCTCCCCACCAACGGTACCAGGAGATGTTCCGCCTGCATGCGTTCTCCCGTGAGGGTCATGGGGGATGCATGGGCCGACTTCCCGGACCCGTCATTCGCGGCGGCCTGCGACCGCCTCTACAGTCTGGCAGGGGACGGGCCGGAATGCGCGGCCTGCCTCCAGAGGACCCACTCCGCCCTCAGGATGGCGGAGGACAACATGGAGAGGGTGAGGGAGAAGGCCGCGAGGATCGCCTCTGGGAAGGGGGTAGCCTGATGTTCGCCAAGCGTGCGGAGAAGACGGCCCCTATATGGGGGATGACCCAGACGGACAGATTCCACGGGGATGCGGAGGGAAGGAAGTTCGTAGCCGGGAACAACAGCGTCCCCAGGTCCCGTCCGGTGATATCCCGCAGCACGTTCATGGAGGACTACCGCAGGATACTCTCCGGCAATGTGAGGACCAAACCGTCCTACGCCGACTGCTGGCTCATAGGCAGCGTGGGAGAACTGGACGTACTGGCGGAATACGACACCCCCAACGGCCACGTGGTCGTCGGGACGGCCGCGGACGGGGAGACGGAGTACAACCTCACCCCTTCGGAATACACGAGTCCGGATGCGGTAAACTGCATCATAGAGGATGCGATCGAGGCGGTGAGGAGGTCTTTCCGCGAGCACGGGGGCAGGACGGACCGCCAGTTCGTCACCTCCGTGGCGAGGGACTTCATCGACGCCTCGTCCGACGCCATCATGATCGCCTGCGGCGGGAACGTGAACGCCATGGAGGAGCAGATGGAGAGGATGTGCGACATCGTATACCGCTACTCCGTCGGCCTGGGGGTCTTCGACATCCTCATGTCCGACCCGAAACTGGAGGATATCTACGTGGATGCACCGTGCGACAGGAACCGCATACATGTGACCATGTCGGGGGTGGGCGAGAGCAACTCCCATGTCCGCTGCAGGACCAACCTGGTGGTGGACAGGAGGGAGGTGGACAACCTAATAAACGTACTCAAGAGGGAGAGCGGCCTTCCGTTCTGCGAGTCCAGCCCGGTCCTGGAGACCGACATGAAGGCCCACGATGCGAGGGCCACCGTCGTCGGATACCCCATGAGCCCGAACGGCGATGCGGTGGCCATCAGGAAACACTCCTCCAACCCGTGGACCCTCACGAGGCTCATAGCCAACGGGACGGTCGATGCGGCCACCGCAGGACTGCTGTCATTCCTCGTGCAGAACCGCGCCACCTTCCTCATATGCGGTGCGAGGGGTGCGGGGAAGAGCTCCATGCTGTCGGCGCTGATGTTCGAATTCCCCCTGTCCCAGCGTATACTGACCATAGAGGATACCATCGAGCTCCCCGGGGAGAGCATGAGGAAGATGGGGTACAAGATCCAATCCATGCTCGTGGACGACAGGATGGACGGGAACGACCTGTCCCGGTCCAACGAGGCGCTCAGGGTCTCCCTCAGACTCGGCGAGTCCGCCATAATCCTCGGGGAGGTCAGAGGGGAGGAGGCGAAGACCCTCTATCAGAGTATGCGCACGGGACGTGCGGGAAGCTCTATCATGGGCACAATCCACGGGGATTCCGCCAAGACCGTCTTCGAGAGGGTCGTGCACGACATGGGCATCTCGGCGGAGGCGTTCATGGCCACCGACATCCTGGTCACCATAGGGACGTTCCGCGACAGGAGGACGGGGGCGCAGGCCAGGAGGGTCAACGAGGTCGTGTCCACATCCGACCGCATAGGGGAGTTCGTGGACATGTCCGGGAACAGGTTGGACTTCTCGGTGCCGGTCATGAGAAGGGCCCTGTCGTCCTCTTCCATGTCCGAGGAGGAGGCTCGGGAGGAGATAAAGGCCAGAGGGCTTCTGAGGGAATATCTGGCACAATTGGCCCAGAGATACGAGGAGTTCTACAGCCCGGAGTGGGTGGTGGCGGCCAACGAACATATGGCCCGCCATACGGGAAGGTCCGCGGAGGAGATCCTGATGACCTTCAAGATGAAGGTCCGCACCGAGACCGGCAAGGGACTGGGTGACGACATATGATCCAGGAGAGCGTACACAGGACCGGACGCCGTACTGAAAAAAAGGTCCGGACGGCCCGGGACATAAAGGTCCCGCCCCTCCTGAACGAGGGACCAGAGGTGGTCGGGATGATGACCGTCGTTATCGGGAACGGAGGTTCGCTGGACGTCGCCGTCCGCAATGTAGCGGACAGCGGTCCCGCCCTGTCCGCGGAGATGTTCCGCCGTGTGGTGGACAGAGCCGACACCCGCATCGAGGCCGACATGAAATCATCCCTCACCAAGGAGCTGTCACAGCTGCGCGACGGTGCCGCCGCATACTCCATGGCCATCCATATGGTGATGTCCGCGGCGGAGGCCCGCGAGGCCGGCGAGAGGGAGAGGACCCTCCGCGACGCCTCCGAGATCGCCCTCTCCGGCCTCAGGGAGGCCGGGAAGGCGTACAGTTCCTCCCTCAACGCCCCCTGCATGGCCGTGTTCGGAGTGGGGATAATGATGCCGATGATCCTGATGTCCATCCTCCCCATGCTTAGCATCAGCGGGATCTTCGGGTCGCAATCCATAGGGATGGGTCAGCTGGCCGTCATCACGCTCGTCCTCATCCCCGCCATCGTGGTGGCCGTCATGGCCTCCATCAGGGAGAAGAACCCGTTCATGCCCTCCGGGAAGACAGGGAACAACTACGGCTACCTGTTGCCCCTCGCATCGGCGGCACCGGTGTATCTGGTACTTGCCGCCGCAGGGGCCGGACCCGTGACCGCGGGATGCATCGGGTGCGCCGCAGGCGGGGCTATACTCTTCATCAGCGTGTACCCGGGATATAAAAGGGAGACGGCCAGACGGAGGAGGGCCGGGGCCCTGGAGGACGCCGTCTTCGAGATGGGGAACAGGCTCATCGCAGGGGAGGGGTTCGAGGACGCCCTCACCGGGTCCATAGGTGCCAGGGAGGAATGCGGTCCGGTAGCGGAGGCCCTGAGGAGGGAACTGTCCATATGCAGAGGGGACGTACGCTCGGCCATAACCGCCGCCATCGCCCCGACATCGCCGACGGTTGCGGACACGGTGTGCGGGATATACGACGCCGGCCTCAAGGACCTCCGCGATGCCGGGAGACTGGCACTGTCTGTCGGCAGACAGCTGAAGGACCAGGAGACCGTCCGCAGGGGTATAAGGTCCGACTTGCGCGGAATGATGGATACGATGTTCTCCACGGCGGCGGTGTTCGCCCCTCTCGTGCTGGGACTGAGCACATCGATGCTGACGCCCCTCACCGCCATATCCGGCGACGGGGGGTTCTCCGGGACGACCGCGGTGCTGATGGTATACCTCGCCGAACTGTGCGTCATGATAGCCGCCCTCGTATCCTTCCTGGAGGGGAATGCGAGGACGGAGAACGTGGCACGCAGGATAGGCATGATGCTGCCCGTGTCGATGCTGGTGTTCCTGATAAGCACGAACTTCGGATTCTGACCTGCGGACTCACGGAGGAGGGACCGGATATCCCCCGGCAGGGAAGGCCCTGTGTAAGATATTAATCGGAATAGGGCAATCCCTCGCCGTGATCTCCGATTCAAGGGTGTTCACGGGATACGACGCACCTCTGCTCGATCCCCTGAACGAGGCTATATCGGGTGCCGAACGCATAGACATAATCACCTCGTTCACCAAGGTGACGGGGGTGAACGAGATACTCCCGGGCATCCGCAAGGCCGTGGCCAAAGGCGTGAAGATAAGGTTCCTGACCGGGACGTACCTGGACATCACCGACCCGTCCGCGGTCAGGATGCTCAAGGACGTGTGCGGGGAGAACATCGACATCAGGTTCTACAAGGGCACCAACTCCTTCCACCCCAAGGCGTACTTCTTCTACAAGGGGGATTCGGGATGTCTCTTCATAGGTTCGTCCAACCTCTCCCGGTCCGCATTGGTCGACGGGGTCGAATGGAACTACAAGATCCTCCGCTCGGAGAGCCCCCGTGAGTTCGACCGCTTCCGCGAGGAGTTCGAGAAGCTGTTCACCGACGTGGACATGTCCTACGAGGCGACGGACGAGGCCATCGAGGAATACCGTCTGAGAAGGGTCCCTCCCCGCCTTCCCGTCAGACAGGAGGCCCCGGGAAGGGTCTTCGAGAAGAACGACGTCCAGGTGGAGGCGCTGTTCAATCTCGGGATGACCCGCGAATCCGGAATGGACAAGGCGCTGGTGGTGGCCGCCACCGGGACCGGCAAGACCGTCCTCGCCGCCTTCGACTCATGCGGATACAGGAAGGTCCTGTTCGTGGCCCACACGGAGGACATACTGAGGCAGGCGCGGGAGACGTTCTCGGCGGTCAGGAAAGGAGATTCCTCCGGAATGTGCTGCGGAGGGGAGTTCGACATAGAGAAGGACATGACCTTCGCCACCGTCCAGACCCTCTCCCGCGACAACAACCTCGATAGAATACCTGCGGATCATTTCGACTACATCGTCATCGACGAGTTCCACCATGCCGCCGCCGACTCCTACAGGAAGGTCATCGACCACTTCCGCCCCAAGTTCCTCCTCGGCCTCACCGCGACACCCGAGAGGATGGATAACAAGGACGTCTTCGTGCTGTGCGACTACAACGTGGTGTACGAGATAGACCTCAGGGAGGCCATAGAGCGGCAGTACCTATGCAGGTTCAGATATTACGGGATATACGACGGCGGGACGGACTACTCCCGGATAACCTATGTGAACGGGAGGTACAGGGAGGACGAGCTCACGAGGGCCCTGGCCAACGAGGTCAGGGCGAGGCTGATCCTGGACAACTACCTGAAATACGGCTCCAGACGCTGCATGGGGTTCTGCTCGTCCATAGACCATGCGGAGTTCATGGCGTCGTTCTTCGTAAAGAACGGGATAGACAGTGCGGCGGTCTCCTCGAGGGGCGGTACGGACCGCGAAGAGGCGAAAAGAGCCCTGGAGGAGGGGAGGATATCCGTCGTCTTCTCGGTGGACATGTTCAACGAGGGGGTGGACGTCCCTTCCCTGGACATGGTGATGTTCCTGAGACCCACCGAGTCCCCCACCGTGTTCATGCAGCAGCTGGGAAGGGGACTGAGACTCTCCGAGGGCAAGGACTTCCTCACTGTCCTCGACTTCATAGGCAACTACCGCAACGCAGAGCTGATACCGTCCATGCTGACAGGCAGGAGGGGCGGAGGACACACGATGTCGGACATGGCCAAAGGCCTCCCGGACGGATGCTTCGCAGACTTCGACCTGGAGGTCATAAGACTGTTCGACCGCATGGGTGCCCGCCGGAAGAAGTCCGAGATCCGCGACGGGGAGTACCTCAGGGTCAGGGAGGAGCTGGGACATGCACCCTCCAGATGCGAACTGTTCTCCATGATGGACCCGGAGAAGTGGAAGCTGTTCCGCCTGGACCCCAAGGTCAACCCGTTCAAGGACTACATCGGATACCTGAGGAAGATGGGAGACCTCGACACCGACAGGTCCGAACTGCTCGGGGAGGACGCCCTGGCGTTCATCCGGATGGTGGAGAACACCTCCATGTCCAGGATGTACAAGATCCCCCTGCTCCTGTCGATGTTCACCGAGGACAGGGTGGTCTTCGAACCCACTGCGGAACAGATAGCCGGATCGTTCAGGGAATTCTACTCCAGGGACAACAACATGGTGGACTTCGAGGGCATCAAGACCAGGAAGGACCGGGAGCTGACGGACGACTACTGGGTGAAACTGGCCGTCGAGAACCCCATACGTTTCCTGTGCAAAAGCGAACCGCTTTATTTCAGAAGGAAGGACGACGGGCTGATCTCCCTTACCGACAGGCTCAGGGACTACAGCATGATGAAGGAGTTCATCGGGGAGGTCCGCGACGCGCTGTCGTTCAGGGCCATGGATTTCAAGCAGAGCCGCTACTACGGGAAGGAGAAGGAATGACGGGATACGACAAGCTGGTCAGGGACAGGATACCGGAGATAATAATCGGGAACGGAGGCACCTGCAGGACGGAGACCGTAGCCGGGGAGGATCTGTTCGGATATCTGGACAGGAAACTCGACGAGGAGACGGAGGAATTCCGGGAGAGCAGGGACCCGGAGGAGCTGGCGGACGTCATGGAGGTGTTGTTCGGACTCGCATCATGCCTCGGTGTCACCGAAGGGGAACTGATGGGCATCCGCGACAGGAAAAGGAAGGAACGCGGCGGGTTCGAGAAAGGCATCGTGCTCAAGGAGAGCATGTACCGACCGCCGCACGACCTCTGAAATATAGTTTCGTAGAAGACTGGGATACGGCCGGGGGAGTCGACCCCCGGCCATGACCCCCTTATGTTTCACTCGCACTTGGTCCATCCGCAGGACTTGCAGATGTTGCAGCCGCCCTGGAAGGTGAGCTCGTCGCCGCACTTGGGACACGGGTTGAGGACCTTCTTCTTGGGTGTAGGATCGGCGGCTGGGGCGATGAGGGTCGACCCCTTGACCTGCCTCTGCATCTCCTCGTACATGTCGATGAGGGCCCATCCGACCGCCATGGGGCAGCAGGACCCCTTGCTGGTGTCCTTCTTGGTGAAGGTCCTGACGACGAACGAGGGACAGGATCCGCATGACTTGAGCTGGTCCACTATGGAGTAGACGTCGCATCCGCTCCTGGCGGCGAGGGAGATCATCCTGGAGAGGCCGATCATGAAGTTGTTGCATCCCCCGGTGGACCCCTTGTTCAGATAGACTTCCATCAGATCCCCGGTCTTGGGGTCGAAGAATGCGGTGCAGTGCAGGCTCCCGCAGCCGGTCATCAGCTTCCTCTTCTTCCCGATGACGTTGTCGGCGACGGTCTTGACCACTCCCCTGTTGGGGGCGATGGCCTTCTCCACGGCGGTCTCCTTCTTCTCGGCCTCCTGTTTCTTCTTCTCCTCCTTCTCCTTGGGGGTGAGGATGCTCAGACGCTTGCATCCGTCCCTGAAGACGGTGACGCCCTTGCATCCGATCTGCCAGGCGTAGATGTACAGGCCGTAGACGTCGGCCTCCGGGAAGTCCTTGGGCAGGTTAACGGTGGAGCTGATGCTCGCGTCTATGTGCATCTGCCAGGTCCCCTGGAGGTTCAGACGCTGCTTGTAATCCAGGTTCTGGGCGGTGACGAACCAGGCCGGCAGCTGGGTGTCGTCCTTGAGATGGTGCTTGTCGATGTAGTCCTTGACCACCGGCGGGTACACTGTGTAGTATTCGTCGTGGTCGGAGAGGGAGGTGGTCCTCCTCTCGAAGTGGGTGGCGAAGATGGGCTCGATCCCTCCGGAGATACCCAGCATGGTGGACAGCGTCCCGGTGGGGGCGATGGTCAGCAGCTGGGAGTTGCGCAGACCGTACTGTCTGACCAGCTCCCTGGTCTCCTCGGAGGTGTTCTCGCGGAAGTAGGGGGAGGCGAGGACCTGGTCTATCACGCACTTGGGAAACATGCCCTTCTCCTTGGCGATCAAGGCGGATTCGCTGATGGCGGTGTCGGCCATTATGAATCCGAGCCTGTGGCAGAAGTCCATGGCCTCCTTGGTACCGTAGACCATCTCCATTTTGATCAGCATGTCGGCCAGACCCATGATGCCGAGTCCGATCTGCCTCCAGTTGGTGACGGACTCCCTCTGCTCCTGCAGGGGGTGGAGGGGGAGGCCCTCGTCGAGGACGTCGTTGAGCGCCCTGACGCAGATCCTCACGGACTTCTTGAAGTCCTCCTCGTCGAAGACCCCGTTCTTGACGAAGGCGGAGAGGTTCATGCTGCCGAGGAGACAGCTGCCTCCGGCGGGGAGGGGCTCCTCGGCGCAGGGGTTGGTGCCGGCGTATTCGTAGTCGGGGAACTCCGAGAGGAGGTTCCACTTGCTGATCCTGTCCCAGTACAGGCAGCCGGGCTCCCCATAGTCCCAGTTGGCGTAGCAGAGCTTCTTGAAGAAGGCGTAGGCGTCGAGGTTCTTGGTGACCGTGTCGTTGGTCTCGGGACGGACGAACGTCTGCACGAACGTCTCGTGGTCGCGGACACACTCCATGAACTTGTCGGTGACGCGGATGGACATGTTGGCCTTGGTTACCCTGTCGACATCGGTCTTGACGGCCATGAACTCCTCGAGGTCGGGATGTTCGCAGGAGAGGGTGAGCATGAGGGCTCCGCGCCTCCCGTGCTGCCCGATGAGACCGGTCACCATGGAATAGAGATCGGTGAAGGAGACCGCACCCGAGGTCTCGGAGGCGGTGTTGTTGATCCTGGCGCCGCGAGGTGCCAGCTTGGAGAGGTCTATTCCGACCCCGCCGCCGTAGCTGAACGTCCTGGCGGCCTTGCTGGCACATTCGAAGATGGATTCGATGGAATCCTCGGGAGGCTGTACCACATAGCAGTTGGAGAAGGTGACCTTGAGCCCGGTCTTCTGGAGGCCCCTATTGGCGAGGATCCTCCCGCCGAAGAGGAACTTCTGCTCCTCGATGAGCTTCCTCACCGCCTTGTCACCCTCGGAGACCCTGTCGAGCCACTGCTCGAAGGTCTCGCCGTTGTAGCAGTATTTCTTGTTCCAAATGTCTATCCCGAGTTTGTTGTCCGCGCCTAACCACTGCTCTATTTCCATGGAATTCCCTATCGGGACTGCCATATCTTGAACCCATAAAAAAGGTACTATCAATAACTTGAAAGATGTTGGATTATACAACCATCCATACTCATGGGACCATAAGTATCTGGCACATGCGGGGATAATGCATTGTTGATAAGGCAATCCGAGAGAGAAGGCCGGAAGTGGCATCTGATCGGCGGCTCTCGGGAATATCATGTGCCGTCGGGTGTTTCGCTACTCTGACGACCTTCACAGTCTTGAATCCCTCTTTGACGATATGGGACGGACAGCATCTTAGCCGTAGAGGGTTCGACACTCCCCGCATCGATCGAACGCATTGGGGCCCAGCCTCACCATACGGGCATACGGGAACCTCTCCAGAGAACCGACCACACCCCGGTATCGTCGGGGAACGTCTCTGCGGCCGAAGGATTGCAGAGAGGAAACACAGAAATGGCCACGTACTGGGTGAGGCTCGGCCTGTATGATACGGCGGTGAGGGTGGAACGCCACCGGCCCACCGCCATATGTGTCGTTTATTCAGACGGACCTTCCGGCCACCCTCTTCCTAGAAAGGAATACGGCCGCCGGCATCACGATCATGGCGGCGATAAGTGCCAGCAGCACCGTCTCCGCCGATACGTCATGGGACTCCCCATACATCACCGCATAGACCGAGAAGTGGTCGGTGGAGAATGTCACGTACCCTTCCGAGTAGGTGCAGGGGATCTCCTCCACGGTCCCGTCCTCCGCCACGTAATATACGACCAGATTGTCCGGGTCCTTCCCTTCTGCCAATACGTACGGGACGGTCACGGTGACGATGCCGCCGAACGCCTTGTTGGGACCGAAGGAGATGCTGTACGACACGTTGTCGCCGACGACGTCCCTGACCGTCTGGGTCATGTCGTCTGGATCCAGGACGTACAGCTCCAGGGAGGCTTCGGAGGATCCGAGGCTTCTGAGGGAATCGTTGTCGAAGACGACGACCCCGTAGCCGACGGAGACCGTCATGGTGACGGAGGAGTCGGACTCCGCCTTACTTACGACGTCCGATATGGTGTCGGAGGAGAATACCGCATTGTCCTCGTCCACGTTCACTGCGAGGTCGGAACCGTCCTCCGCGACGGCGGCCGTCCTGAAGAACACGGCGGTGAATGTGACATCGTCGTCGCCGAGGACCATGCCGTCGGTGTAGCCGTCCCATCCGGAGAAGGTGTAGATGTAACGGACGTCCGCATCCTTGGACGGAACAACATCAGGAAGAACCACTGCGGAACCGTATGCGAGCGAGTATCTGGCAAACTCCTTCCCATCCGATATGAAGATCACATCGTACTGATTGACGGTAGATGCGGCATCGAACACCACATCGGATGCCCCGAGGACGAACTTACCGTCGGAGACTTCGGCATCGTCGGTGGACCAATCCGTCACCGTGTATCCCGTCTTCTGGAACATATCACGGACGGTCACCTCGGTGCCGTAGTCGAAGGTGTCCGTGAACACCGTCTCGCCGTCGACCTTGTAGACGACGTCGTATTGGTCCCATGCCCACAGCGCATAGAGGACCGCATCGTCCGCCATATGGAGGCCGTCGAAGTCGATCGGCTCCCCGTCGGAGGAATACGCCCATCCTGCGAAGTGCATGTGGTCCGGGGCGGAGAACCCGTTATCCGGACGAAGGAACGGGTGTTCCACGTCCGTGATAACCGGGTCCATTGACCCGCTTCCTCCGTTCGGGTCGAAGGAGACCGTCAGCTCCCTGAGGACATATACGGCGTTCACGGAGACGTCCTCGGTACCGAGTTCGAATT